>Ga0272440_1002970_pt1 | contig 12940 bp, 10 predicted proteins | sample SSMMMBAug17_FD_192440 | JGI IMG/M metagenome (GOLD analysis project Ga0272440, IMG submission 192440) | Marine sediment archaeal communities from Little Sippewissett salt marsh, Falmouth, MA, United States - SSM-MMB-Aug17 | ecosystem: Environmental > Aquatic > Marine > Wetlands > Sediment ...
TTTGGATAAAAAGGCAAGCCAGGGATACCAGAAGCATAGTTTGTCAATTTATCCTGTTTGGTATGAGGTGCATGATCGGTTTCAATCCAATCAATATTTCCTTTAAATAAAGACTTAAGCATACTTTCTTGCATCTTTTTTGATCTCAACGGCGGATTCATTTTCAAATAAAGTCCTTTTTTCCCACTCATCATATCATCATGCAACAACGCATGATGCGGGGTAACCCCACAAGTCATTCTAAATGGAACCTTATCTTTTTTATATAAAATATAATCCAGGGTTTCAGGTACAGATATATGACAAATGTGAAAACTACCTTCAAATCCAGCTTCTTCAGCAAATTGAATCTGATCTTTGACAGATTCAACCTCAGATATTGGAGGACGTGCAATGGAATGTGATTGACTATTTTCGGGTTGCCACAAATCATCCTTGATGAATGATTGTTTCTCACAATGTCCAGCAATCAGGCCAGTGAATCCAAGTTTTGCTAAGTATTTCCAAACAAATTTTTGCTCATCAGGCTCGATAACACTTAGATTTCCAGTGGATTTCCCAAAATAGATTTTCAACCCAACAATCTGTTGATGATGGTTATACGCAAAAACCATTTCTTCAATTTGCTTTTCAAAACAGGTGAGTCCTGCATATATTCCATGAAATATTTCAAAATCATCATATTTCATCTTCAATAGTGTTTGTGCATCACCACCTCTTTTTAATCTGGCTTCAATATTGATAATGGAGGTTAACATGGGCATTGTATTTGGCATCTCAAAAACAGCATCAAGTCCGGAAAGATAAGCAACATTTAGCCCATTTAAAATGGTTTCCTTTGCATCTTCATTCCAATCTCTTAAATGAACATGTGGACAAATCATAATTTCACCCTTATGCCATATTTATTTCTTGTATAATCTCCTGGCTTAAATTCAGTTGCTTCAAATACAGGACCATCAATACAAGCTCTTTTTCCATTGGGTATAGAACATTTACCACAAATACCAACCCCACAACTGGTCATACGCTCAACCAGGTGATAAATTTTAGAAGAATCAGTGAATTCTCGTTCGATTTTATCAAGCGCCCTTAAAGCAATTTCAGGCCCACAATTATAAAAAGAACCGTTTAATTCCGGGTTTCTACTTAGAAATAATTGTAAAGCGTCGGTAACAAAGCCCTTTAATCCAGTAGAACCATCATCTGTTGAATAAACCGTTTCCCCCATCCCCATAAATTGTTCTAAGTAAACCAGCTCATCTGAATTCTTTGCGCCAATAACAAAATATTTCGGGCCTTCATGGTGATTTGCCGCATGAAATATAGGGCCAATGCCACATCCAGCGCCTACAAATACAACCCTTTCATTCTTTTTAAAATGAAATTCTTTTCCATATGGTCCACGAATTCTAACAACATTATTGGGTTTTAAGTCAAAAATAGAAGATGTAACATCACCCACTTTTCGAACCACTAATTCAAGGCCATCCCTGTCATCAGCAACAGAAAAAGGCTTTGCCTGTTTATTGCCTACTTTTAAAAATACAAACTGACCTGTTTGGGCATCAAGATTTTGATAAAAATTAATCATTCTTAACTCATCACTCAAATTTTGAACGGATTTAACAACAAAAGGTTTGTATTCCATCATTTGTTCATTTATCGTGATTTGAGACGAAACATCTGTTCTGTCATCCAGATCTTTTCTCAATGTATCAAAATAAGTCACAATCGCTTCAGAATCTTTACCCCCAAGAGCACTTCCGATGGCATAGAAAAATGTTGAATCGATATGATCAAGCTCTCTGATTTGCTTTGCTCCTCGAATACCGCCCATAACAATCATAGGCTTACGGGTTATTTCTCTAACTTTTTGAATGGTCTGTTTTGTTACTGAATAAATTGCAGCACCTGACAAGCCCCCAAACGTATTGCTAAGCTCAGGATTGGGTCCTCCCAAAGTATTTATTCCTGAAAAAGCATCAGCGCCTGCTTTATCACAGCTTTTAATAACATCAAGGTAATTTTCGACACCTGCATTGAACTTTATAAAAATTGGCAAATCAGTAACTTCTTTTACCGCTTTAACAATCCTGGCCGCATAGTCAGGGTCTGAGCCGCAAAGAATACCGCCTTTGTCTGCATGTGGACAAGATAGATTTAATTCAAGGCCATCAATAAATTTTTTGATCGTATTAAATTGCTTTGCACTCTTTTGAAATGTTTCTGGTGAGGATTCACCAATCTGAGGCATTAAGAAAACATCATCAGTAACATTTTTTCGAACTCTAACAAACTCCTCCAATGTCTCTTCAATTCCAGGATTCGTATACCCAACCGCATTCCAAAACGAATCTTTTAAAGGTTGATTTAAGATATCTTCTGGATTACCCGGTTTTGGATCAAACGTTGTACTTTTTCCAACATAAAAACCAATTTCAGGTATATGATTAATCATCCAGATTGCAGTATCTGCATTGGTAGAAATCACACCTGAAGGAAACCCAAATCTTCCTTTTACGGACTTGCCCATTAACTCATACATGTATTACACCTTAATATAAATGATTTTATTTGAAGTTTATCTCATAACAGTTTTAATGAATTGACGCCATATTGATCAAATTCCTCTTCAACCTTCTTACCAAGCGCCTCTCCATCTTTAGATGGATTGTAAATTATCGGAAGCATATCAAGTGAAGTACTCATAGAGTAAAAATCAAAGCCGGCATTTTTAAACATATCACTCACAGCAGAATTTTCATTTGTTTTTTGCATTCGATTGGTTAAGCTTATCACGCCAACAATATCAATTCCAGCTTCAGCCATACTCAAGACATTCTTAAAAGCTGATCCACCGGTTGTTGTAACATCTTCAAGAACCATGGTTTTTCCTTTTGGCGCTCCAACAAAATATCTATCTTTCAACGCACCATGTTCCTTGGGTGTTTTTCTGCCCATTGAAAGAACATGACTTCCTTTATCATAATTTGAGGATCTCAACGCATGATTATTCTGTGTGATAATACCTATTTTGGTTGCACCATCGGGGATTCCATAAAACGTATCAACGTTTATTCCCTTATCATCAACAAAATCTAATATAAATTGAGCTAATTTATTCGTCAGGTAAACATCTTCAACAACATTTCTCCAGTTCGCATAAAAATATGATTTCCTGCCAGAGGCTAATGTAATACTGTTGGGGAAAAAACCATATACTCCGTTATCTTTAATAAAATTATTAAAAATTTTCTGGTTAAACCTGTTCACTCTATCACCCTTTCATCATTATAGATTTTAAGAAAAAGATTTTGGCTTCGTTATCAGTCGTCAATGTATTCCTGTTTTAGTGATTGAAGGTGTCTTTGTTTCATTTTGATCCATTCCTAAGAAATTCCTTTCTTTCAAAATCTGCTATAGAAAGCTGATCTTCAAGCAAAGAATTGCTATCCCTAAAATGAACACCTACCTATTGTCAATACAAAAAAAATATTTTTAGACAATCCTGATTTGTACAGTTCAGTTACAGAACAAATTGGATTTACAGCAAAAAAAGGAACAATCCGGGAAATATTTTTTATTCGAATGGTAAAAACTGCAGGCTATAATATTTTCTATAGCAAAAAAGGCGATTTTGAAGTGGACGATTGTATTTTTGAAATCGGCGGTAAAACCAAAACAATGAAACAAATCAAACATGCTGGCGATAATGCCTATCTGGTCAAAGATGATATTCTTTATGGCAGTAAAAGAGAAATTCCTTTATATTTATTTGGATTTCTGTATTAAGGTGATTTCCAAATAGTATTCACCATCATCTTTCAAAAATAACTATATTATGTAGTTGAAATCAAACGTTGGAAAATTTTTTCACCTGATCATTCAGCACTTTAATATCATTCCCTTTCTGAGTAAAAACAAAAAGACCCATTTTTTTAGCGGTATCAATTGTTTCGGTTGTCATGGTCAATCCGGCAATACCGCCGAATATGGTGTAATCTTTATATATTGGATATAAGATTCTAAAATTATTTATTTTTTTTAATACTGTTTCTACATCATTATGATGAAAGTTATATTTGACCTCGATAATAAGCAGGATGTCTGAATTTGTTAGAACAATATCAAATTCATCTTCTATTCCTTTGCTAATTCGATGCATATTTCGGTCTATTGAATCAAATGTCATGTTACAAATGGTCATATTTTTTGAAAAACTATTGAAAAATAAATCTTCGGCAACAAAACCATTGCTATTGGCAATACCGCCCACATATTTTTTTAATCCATCGATTCCTTTGAGTGTTTTTTTTATCTGTCGATCTGTTTCTTGTTTCTGTTCTTTAAGTTGACGATCCGTTTCTTGTATCTGTTCTTTAAGCTGGCGATCCGTTTCTTCTAAACGTTCCTTCAGTCTTCGATCCGTTTCTTTAGATTCTTTAATATACTCATGCAACAAAGTCCATACATCCGCATAATCAATATTTTTTTTCATTGAAAAACCCTTTGATTGAACCGCAATTCTTATCTCATCCAATTTATCTTATGATTTGTAAAATTATTAATCATAATTTTTTTTATGTCAATAACAAATGGGCGTATCCAATGAATAGGGGAAAATGAAAACATTCAGAAAGTATGAACGTAGTGGTTATTCATTGGGCGATGAGCATTTTATTGAAAAAATTAGAAGATCGTTTATTGTATTGTAATATTTTTAATTTGTTTAAATTCTGTCAAACTTAAAATATTTCGGAATTATCAGTTCTTATTTTCAAAAAATCGGAAACAATACATCCGATTTTTTAACCCGTTTAAATTATTATTAAAGCCAACCATCTGTTCAAAAAGCATAAATTTCAAAATTTTAAATTCGGAATTATAAGTTCTTTTTTGGGATATATTATTATACATATTGAATGAAATCAGCATTTTAAATTTTGGCACTATCATTGCTTAGGTGGTCATTTTAGATATATAGAAAACCACTAATCCAAAATAATAGGTACGCAATGAACATTTTACCTTTGCTTATTTCCATTCCACATGGTGGCACCTTGATTCCAGAAGATATCAAAGATAATGTTTGTTTATCTGATCTGGATTTATTGGATGATAGTGACGCCTTTACGATAGAAATATACGATATTGGTCATAAAGCCCAAAATGTTATTAAGTCTGATATTCGCCGTGCTATTGTTGATTTAAATCGTTCTCTTGATCAACGTCCACCCGATCATCCAGATGGGATAATTAAAAGTCATACGTGTTATGGTAAAGAAGTCTATCAAAAAGAAAAGCCACTAAATTTATATCAAATTGATCTTTTAATACGATCCTATTATTTGCCTTTTCATGAAACATTAAAAAATGCACTGATTGATATGGTTGATACCATTAAGCTTGCATTGGATTGTCACTCAATGGCAGCTATAGGACCTGAAATATCAAATGATTATGGAAAAAATCGCCCGCTAATGTGCCTGGGAAATTTATGGGGACAGACGAGTTCACATGAAACGATGCAACATCTTGCAGACTGTTTTTCTCGTTCATTTAACATAAACCGCAAAGATATTTCTATGAATGTTCCTTTTGCTGGAGGGTATATTACAAAAACATACGGTAAACAAACGATTCCCTGGATACAAGTTGAAATGTCAAGGGAGCTATATCTGGTACCACCATATTTTGATCGGGAAACATTAACAATGGATAAAAACAGATTAAAAGAACTGAATGAACAGTTTTTAGCAAGCCTGGTTTTATATTTTAATGAAATCTAATCAATCGTGAGGCATTGTATTGTGCCTGTTATTAAACAATCAGGTTATTTTTTAGGAATGACTAACTGGAAAAGGATACAAAAATGAAAATTGCTGTCATCTATAACGTAATGGAAATTAATGATTATGATGTTATCAATATTTTTGGGATGCCAAACAAAGAGCGATATAATCCTAAAACTGTTGAAATGGTCGCAAGTTCACTTGAAAAAGGGGGACATAATGTTCGTGTCTTAAAAGGAAACATGCACATTATTGAATCGCTTCAACAATTTATGCCAAAGGTCGTTCGGGGAGAGCGTCCGGGTATGGTCTTTAACATGGCCTATGGTATTCAGGGACAAAGCCGATACACACACATTCCTGCAATGCTCGAAATGGTTGGAATTCCATATGTTGGTTCTGGTCCAGACGGTCACACCATAGCATTAGACAAGGTATTGTCCAAAATGCTTTTTCAAAGTAATGACATTCCCACACCAAAATTTTGGATCTTTTCCAGTCCACAGGAAGATTGTCAATCCGTTGAATATCCGGTGATTGTTAAGCCAAAAATGGAGGCGGTTTCATTTGGATTGCGTGTGGTTGACAATGATGAAGATTTAAGAGAAGCGGTTGATTTTATCATTAAAGAATATAATCAACAGGCGCTTGTTGAAGCTTTCATACCTGGGCGTGAATTTGCTGTTGGTGTATTGGGAAATGGGCATCATCTGGAAGTTTTACCCATTGTGGAAATAGATTTAGGTGGTGATCCAAATGCCATTCAATCCATTGATGATAAAATGAAAAAACCGCGTGGGAAAACATGCCCTGCAGATTTACCAAAAGAAACCACTGATGCTATCAATCAATTGGTAATAAAAGCTTTTAGCGCTATGGGACTGCATGATTTTGCGCGTGTGGATATTCGTATGGATCAAAATGGAAATCTGTTCATTCTTGAAATCAATTCAATGGCAAGTTTAGGACTGACAGGCACCTATGTTTATTCTGCAAAGATACGGGGATACACATATACCTCATTGGTCAATCGAATGGTCGAGGTGGCCGCTATTCGATACTTTGGAGACACGTATATTCAGAGAGATGTTGACCATACCAGTGCTGAAAAAAAATCAGAGCCACTGCATATTCGAATTCGGAGTTATATTCGAAGTCAACAGACAACAATCCAGGATTATCTTGAACAAATGGTTGCGATTAATAGTAATGTGAACAATGTTGAAGGGGTGAATACACTCGGCAATTGGGTTTCGACCCGTTTTTCTCACCTGGGATTTCATAGACAGGTTTACCCCCAATCTGAGGTGGGGAATACGCTTTATTTTTCCAATCATATGAAAGATCGCAATAATGTTTTAATTCTCGGTCATCTGGATACCCGATACGATTTTGATACCTATGTGCCTTTTCATGAAGAAAGAGGTCATATCATTGGGTCTGGCGTCGCTGAAAGTAAGGGGGGAATAGCAATTGTTTTAGGGGCTCTTCATGCATTGCGCTTTACACGCTCACTCAAAAATGTTCGCTGTGGCATTTTATTGACAGCAGATGACAGTATTGGGGGAAGATTCAGTAAAAAATTAATAGCAGAACTGTCGGCATCTTCAAAGTGTGTCATTGGTATTAAATATGGAAATATCAAAGGGGGGATTGTTACAGGCTGTGCGGGAACTCGTGAATATCAAATTTTTCTGTCCAATGTTAAAAGTAGAAAAAACGATGAAATCCCCAAAGATGTCATGGCATTTGTTGCCAAAAAAATTACAGCCTGGCAAAAATTATCATCTGAAGAAGATGGCGTATGGGTTAAAGTCATTCAATTGAATGCCTGGGCAACTGAAGGCATCAGCTCTGATCATGCATCTGTTACACTGATGGTGCGTTTTAATGAAAAGAAAAAAGCCAAAGAAATTGATCGCCAAATTGTGAAAATAGCCGAAAAAAATATGGATCAATCCTTTCAGGTTCAAATCAAAAGACGTTTCAGAAGACTTCCTGTTCATGAAACAGATGTCAATTTGAAATTTTATGAAAATATCAAATCCATTGCAGATCAACAGGAAGTTCGCATTCAGGCAGATTACAGAAACTCATCCTCAGATATTTGTTATGTCCCTGAGCATATTCCTGCTTTGGATGGATTAGGCCCTATTGGTGCGGAATGCAATTCACCCAATGAATACATCATTCGGGACAGTTTAATTGATCGTTCAGCACTGTTGGCAATGATTATCTACAAGAGTTCAAAATTTTCGTTTGAGGAGAAATAATCCCATGAAAATATCAACGATTGAAAGTAAATTCGAAGAAACGTCTGATGGGAAATGCCGTAAAGCACCCAATGGTATGGTTGCAACAGCTTTTCCAGAAGCCACCCAGGCGGGTGTGGAAATATTAAGCAAAGGCGGCAACGCCATTGATGCTGCCTGTGCGGCAGCATTTGCACTTGGTGTTTGTGAACCTCAAGCCAGTGGGCTTGGCGGACAAAGTTTGGCGATTTTACATCACATGGGAAAAACAATCGCGATAGATGGGTCATCTTATGTACCATCATTCGCTCATTTGAGCCGATTTGGGAGTAACGAACGCTCTTATGGATACAAAGCAACGACTGTTCCCAGCACAGTCGCCGTTTTAGGATATCTTCATTTTCGTTATGGACGCATTAAATGGGAAGAAATCGTTCAACCCGCCATCCGAATTGCACAAGAAGGGTATCGAATCACTCAACTTCAACATGACCTTCAAAAAAGAGAACTGGATAATTTTTTAAAAATTAAATCCAAATCAGGTGCAAAATATTTTTTAAAAGACAACAAACCTTATGATGTGGGCGATTTGTTTATTCAAACTGATCTCGCACAGGTTTTAATGAGTATTGCTGAGAATGGTCCACGGGCATTTTATCAGGGATTAATCGCCCAGCGAATTCATGAAGACATGGAAAAACATAAGGGATTTATCCGAAGTGATGATCTGGCAAGAATTCCCTGGCCCATTGAACGAAAAGCCATTAGTAGAAAGTACAGAAATGTTCGTATCTGTACAATCCCACCGCCAGCAGCAGGAAACACCCTGCTTTTGGTTATGATGATGCTGAATTATATTCCACCCAAATACATTCGAAAAAATTCGCCAGAGGCTTTTCATTTTGTTGCTGAAACGTTTCGTAAAGCATTTATGTACAGAAAACAAAGAGCATATGATCCCAATACGTATTATCAGATACCCAACAAAAAAATGATTAGTCATGATTTTGTGAAAGAACAGGCATGGTCTATTCGTGATCGTATTGATCCTGATCTCCCGATTGTTGAACCACCGCAAGAAAGTACAGACACTACCCATCTTTCAGTTATGGATAATCAAGGGAATGCCATTGGTATAACCCAATCGATTGAACTGGCATATGGCGCAAAGGTTGCAGCAGACGGTATGGGGTTTTTGTATAATAACTATATGAGAGAATTTGAGGTAAAAGATCCCAGTCATCCCCATTATCTCAGGCCAGGAGCATCCCCCTGGACTTCAGTTGCCCCAGCCATTGTATTTTATAAAGATAAACCCTGGATGGTAACCGGAAGTCCTGGCGGTGAAAGAATTTATTCAACTGTGGCACAATTTTTAATTCAAATGTTTGATAAAAAAGTATCGATGGGTGACGCTGTGAAAGCACCACGGATGCATTGTTCAGTTGGGGGAACGATTTATCTTGAAGAAGATCGTTTTAACACAGATGTTGTCGATTATTTAAAAGATATGGGATACAAAATCGTCACCAAACCACCTTTTTATTACGGTGCTGTCCATGCTGTCATGCAATGTATTTCAAAAAAAGAATTTCATGGGGTTGCTGAAGTTAGACGTGATGGCACAGCCGGTGGGATGTAACCATCACGGATTTTTCTATTATAATTTTTTGATAAGTTGGTTGGCTGCGGTTAACAATGGATCCCAGACGGGGCTGAACGGTGGTGCATAAGCCAGGTCAGAGTGGGCAAAGTGATCCACAGTCATTTTTGCATGAAGTGCTATTGCAGGCGCGTTAATCCTATGAGCAACACCTTCTTTTCCAATCATTTGAACGCCTAATAATTGTCCGGTTTTCTTATCGCCAACCATTGAAATATCAATGGGGGAAGCTCCCGGATGGGCATGAGCTCTTGATCGTGAGCGAATAACCACCTCGACTGGATCAAATCCAGCTTTTTGGGCATCATTGATGTTCAAGCCTGTCCGGGCAACTTCCAGTTGAAAGACTTTAAAAACAGATGTGCCAACGATTCCTGGAATAACAGATGGTTTACTCATAATATTATCAGCGACTGTCCATCCACCACGATTGGCGTACAATGCCAATGGAATCCATGTTCGCTGCCCTGAAACAAGATGAAATGCATCGGCACAATCACCAGCAGCATAAATATTTGTTTCTGAGGTTTCCATCTTTTCATTGACCGTAATTGCATTGGAAGCCCCCAAAGAGATACCTGCGTTTTCAGCCATCTGGCTATTGGGCTTTACACCGATTGCTGTCAAAACAATATCGCATTTCAATGAAACATTTTCAGATAATACACACAACTGTTGGTTGTCGGATTCTATCGCATTGACAGGATGACCAGGGTATAGTTTCACCTGATGATCCATTAATTCACGATGGATAATTTCGGACAGCGAAGGGGATAACCAGGGGAGTAATTGGGGACCAGGTTTTATCATGGAGACTTCTATTCCCCTTTCATGAAAGGCCTCTGCCATTTCAAGTGCGATATATCCCATGCCAATAATAACGGCTTTTTGGGTTTGTGGTTGGAGATGATTTTTAATATGACGCCCATTTTCTAAGCTTTTTAAAGCGAAAACTCCTGGAAGGTCAAATCCAGGAAGATCTGGAATGACAGGTGAAGCTCCGGTTGCTATTAATAAACAGTCATAATGGCAGGAAAAATTTTTTCCATCCTGATTAACGCCATAAACTGCTTTTTCATTCGTATTTATGGATTCAATCCGATGACCTGTTCGCAAATCAATATTTTGTTTTTCTCGAAAGACTTTTGCCTGTCGAACAACCAGATCATCTATTGGTCTGGTTTTATCTGCAATATTGTAAGGCATCCCACAAGCACTGTAAGATACATCCTGAGTCTGTTCAAACACAATAACATCCATGTCGGGTTTATTTCTTTTTGCACGGCTTGCAGCACTCATGCCTGCGGCATCACCACCAATAACGACAAATTTCATAATGATATCTCCTTTGTAATTGTTGAACATTTTCAAATACGATTATAATTCATTTCCATCATCAAATGCAAAAATATTCGGCGAAACGTTCACCGTCTTCTTCGCTATCGTACATGCGTTTCGAGCAATTCATCCATGCGTTCACGGAGCAATTTAAGCTCCACATGAGTTCTGACCCTCGCCTCGACCACTTCCTGATTTACTGGTTTAGTGATATAATCAGCAGCACCAACTTCAAAGGCTTTAATGATATCATTCTCATCTGAGTTGGCCGTTATGAAAATAACCGGTATTTTTTGGGTATTTTTGTTCTGCTTAAGACGACGACAAACTTCATAACCATCCATACCAGGCATCACAACATCCAACAGCAATAAATCCGGTTGTTTATCCATTGAGGCTATTTTCAATGCTTTTTCACCATTCAAAGCCGCCTTTACTTTATAATCGTCTTCGAAAATGATACTTAATATTTCGATATTTTCTGGTGTATCATCTACAATTAAAATTATTGGTTTTTCAAGCTGTTCCATCATATACTGTTCCTCTTTACCTTTTAGGCGATTTCCGGAAATCAATATATCATAAGCTCTGAAGTTCACAAGTTATCTCCGTTTGACGTGTAGAGACGTAGCATGCTACGTCTCTACGGTCGTTTAGTTGCCAGTTTTCTGAATTTTGGTATATTCTTTTTCGGAAATCACCTTAGGTTTTGAAATTGATTTATTGTTTCGGACATTAATAAACCATAAGTTTATTCAAGGTCTATTCCAAATGTTTCTTCACAAATAATTTTTTTTATCCAATGTAAAATTAGCAATAGTTTCAAACAGTAGGCCTATGCGTATCTGACATATGGCATCAAGAACAATATCAGGGCATGGATTAAATCGCAAAAATATGTCTGAGATATCTGTGCGAACTTTGCAAACTGTAAATGATTTATGTTATACTCATTTGTGACGTGAGATTGATCATCAATAATGGGATAGGTCAGGCACAAATCGTAGGAACGAACTTTTGTCCAGAAAAAAAAAGATGCAAGCAACGGCTGAACAGAAATACGCCGAAATTCAAAAACTAAAACCGTTACGACACAAATACAAAAAGAATCAAACGCCTTAGTGGGAATTTTGTATACATAATGAAGACGTCTATGATTTCAATATGTTGAGAAAGTGCCTCACTCGTAATAAATAGCTTCCCAGACGGTTAAAGGTTCCTTCTTCAAAAACATAGTTACCATTGTCATATCTGAATCTCCCTGAAGTTCCGTTAATGACCATTTGGGAATTTAAATATGACCCAAATAAGCTTTGAAGCTCATTGACAAAATATTCACCTGATTTTGTCTCAAAAATATCGGCAGCCATAGAATAAAAGTTGCCTTTTAGACAGATCTCTCTGGTCAAATCCAATAATATTTTAGGCGGTTCAACCCATCCAACCAGACCACTGCCACTGGCATAATCATTTTTCAATAGTTTCTGATGTCCAAAAAAAGAATTGTCGATTTTTATAATTCGCCATTCCCATTTAATATCTTTATATTCCTGAATCAGTACCACATGTTTTTCAGCCATTCCAAAAACAGGAAGGTTAACGCTGAACTTTTTACGATATTGGGGATGACCCAAAGCAAAAAGGGGATGTATTCTACCAAACACATTGTTTATTCTTCTCATGGCTCTTCGTCTGGTTTTAACGATTTCAACGCCAGTTGCTCCAGCACCTGTATTTGCCTTCATAACAATTGGATAACTACAATCCTTTATATATTGTATCGCTTCTTTTTTATTCAAAAAAACATGTGTTTTGATGTGAGGGAAATTATGAATTGATAGCCAGGTATACATGTTTCGCTTATTTTCATATAAATGTAATTCCTCGTAGCT
>Ga0272440_1002971_pt1 | contig 12927 bp, 10 predicted proteins | sample SSMMMBAug17_FD_192440 | JGI IMG/M metagenome (GOLD analysis project Ga0272440, IMG submission 192440) | Marine sediment archaeal communities from Little Sippewissett salt marsh, Falmouth, MA, United States - SSM-MMB-Aug17 | ecosystem: Environmental > Aquatic > Marine > Wetlands > Sediment ...
GCGCCTTGTGCCTGTGCGACAGTATCAGGTATGTCTTTGGGGCCCTGACAACAGCCCGCAATAAAAATACCATCTGATGCTGTTGCTAATGGACCCAATTTGGGATGAAGTTCGTTGATCCATCCATCTGAGTCCAAGGAAAAACCAACCATTCGGGCGATATCCTGCATGCCATCTGATGGCTCAAGTCCGACACTTAAAACCACCATGTCAACAGGTATGCGCCTTACTTTTCGTGCCAGTGTGTCTTCAGCGACAACAATTAATTTTCCCTTATCCGCGGGATCATCGACGATATCTGTAACTTCCGAAACTTTTCCTCTGATAAAATGTGTACCTTCTTCCTGGAGCCGATTATAGAATTCTTCATAGCCTTTACCTGGTGACCGAATATCAATATAGAATTCATAGACTTCTGCGCCTGTTTTTTCTTTAATTAAATGCGCAAATTTCATGGAATACATGCAGCAGACTCTTGAACAATATTTATTATGATTTTGATCTCTTGAGCCAACACAATGAATAATCGCAACACTTTCAGGTTTTTTACCCTCTTTTGTTGTAATTTCTCCAGAAGTGGGGCCTGTGGCATTGTTGACACGTTCAAACTGAATGCTGGTATACACTTCTTTAAACCGCCCATATCCATATTGGGTCAAAGGGGTTGGATCAAATGTTTTAAAACCGGTTGCAACAATGACAGAACCGATTTCAACATCAATAAATTCATCTTTTTGATTAAAATCAATGGCATTGGCTTCACAGAATTTTTCGCACGCCTTGCATTTTCCTTTTTTGAAATACAGGCAATGTTCGGTATCAATTACTCTGGTATTGGGAACCGCCTGTGGAAAAGGTGTATATATTGCTGTTCTGTAGCTCAATTGATGATCAAATTCGGAGAGGATTTTCTTTGATGGACATTTATCCGAGCATATGCCGCAACCAGTACATTTAGCGGCATCAACATAGCGCGCTTTTTTCTTGATTGTTGCGGTAAAATTTCCCACAAATCCTTTTAAATCAATTAATTCGCTGTAAGTCATCAGTTCAATATTTTTATGCTGCCCCACTGCAACAAGTTTCGGTGTGCTGATGCAGGCTGCGCAATCTAAGGTTGGAAAAGTTTTATCAAACTTAGACATATTGCCACCAATCGTCGGTTCTCTTTCAACAAGAAATACTTTTTTCCCAGCATCAGCAATATCGAGGGCTGCCTGCATTCCTGCGATTCCGCCGCCGATTACCAGAACGTTTGGATTAATATCGACCACTCTAGGGGTTAAGGGTTCATGATGCGCAACTCTTGATACCGGACCTCGCACTAAATCTTTAGCTTTTTTCGTAGCTTCGTCAGGATTTTCAGTTACCCATGAGTCATGTTCTCGAATACATGCCATTTGAAAGTAATAAGGGTTCAGACCTGCAGTGTGTGTGGCCTGTCGAAATGTTTTTTCATGCATACGCGGCGAACATGAAGCTACAACGACCCGATTCAGTCCTTTTTCTTTGACATCATTGATTAATAGCTGCTGACCCGGATCCGAACACATAAATTTATATTCTTGTGCTGATTCGACATTTGGAAGTCCAGTGGCGTATTGAACAACATCAGATACATTCACTTTTCCAGATATGTTAGATCCACAATGACAGACATAAACACCAATTTTGGGGATTGATTCTTTCATTCTGTATATTCTCCATCAAATTTTTTTCACCCTTGTTTTCCTTGACAGGAATAGGGTACTGATTTTTTTACCCCTCTGCCAGTTTAAATGGCACGATCAACTTTTGCATACCCAATTGTTTTTCACTAAAACCAAATGCCAGACCCATCAACTGGGTGAAATACAGCACAGGAATTTTCGATAATTTCAGTTTTAATTGAGAGGCATCCACATTGAGCTGGCAAAGGGGGCAGATGGTACTGATCACTTGCGCACCTTTATTTACAGCATCACTGACAATTCGCTGATTTAAAGGCAAACAATCTTTATTATAAGGCATGATGCATGCTGCACCACAGCATGACGTTTTGGCAGAATAATCAGATAAAACGCCAGCGCCGAGGATACTGCACAATCTGTCAAGCATTGTTGGATAATGCGGGTTGTCAAGGTCTCCCCAGGGCCTGTTTAGCTGACATCCATAATAAGGCGCAACCATAATATCTTTGATATCAACTGTAACATGCTTTTTGATGTCATCAGGTTCAAGATCATTGACAATGACTTCAAGATAGTGGCGGATGACAACCTGTTGGGAATATTTCAGACCTTCTTCAGCAAGGGCGATATTGACAGTTTCTAATAATTTATTATCTTTTGACAGCTTTTCTTTGGCTTTACGCAATGTTGAATAACAGGCATTGCATACATTGACGATTTGTTTTAGGTTTTGTTTTTCAGCCAGCGCCATAATTCTGGCGGGCAGGACATATGCAGTTATGTCCTGAGTACTCCAATAGGATGTTGCACCACAGCAATTCCAATCCACAATTTCAATAAGTTCAGTCCCTAAAATTTTTGAAACAGCTTCAGTTGATTCTTTATATCCGGCTGAACTGGAATAGGTGCATCCTGGAAAAAATCCATATTTCATTATTCTTTCTCCAATTCTAAGGCTTTATTGATTACTTTTTTAAACCCTATAAGATTTTTTATGGGATGTATCAGTATATCCAACCGGCTTTTTTTCGCCAGATTGAAAGCCAATCTGCTGTTTTTCATGATATCTATCGGATGAAAAAAAGCGTACCGAAAAATTACAGAGGTATCTGTAATTTTACCAAATTTTTTAACAGGGTCAGAAAAAGATTTATACATCATTGGCATTTTTGACTTTGAATGGGTCAGTTTATGCTTGATTGCCATTTTTTTCAAAGCATACATGTGATCAGTAATTGAAATATCTCTTGGACATTTTACTGTACATCCATAACAAGAAACGCAAAACCACATTGTGTTTGCAGAAAGGACATCCTGCATAAATCCTTCACGCGCCAATGCAAAAAGTTGTCTGGGTCCAAAGTCCATCTTTGAGGCCAATGGACATGATGCACTACATGAACCGCATTGAATGCAATTCACAATCTCTTCACCATGATATGTTTCAAAAAATATTGTCTTTAAGCTTTCATTGTCCATCATAAATACACCTCTTTTTTTGTGGGGTTCTCTCCGAGTTCTTTTATCTTTTCAGTAAATTCATTCACAACCTCGGCAAAAAGAGGCCCTTCAGATGCTGGAATCCATGATAATCGAATACGTTCAGTATTTATCCCCATGCTTTCTGCAATTTTTTTAGCCACTGCAACTTTTCGTCTTGCATAATAATTGCCCTTGGAATAATGACAATCACCCGGCGCACATCCACCAATCAAAACACCATCAGCACCATCCATCAATGCTTTTAAAATAAAAACAGGATCAATTCTACTGGAACACATGAGCCTGATAATTCGAACTTCTGGCTCATATTTTAATCGACTTGTTCCAGCAAGGTCAGCGGCGGTATATGTACACCAGTTACATAAAAATGCGACTATTTTTATATCATTCATCAATCACCTCTTTTAATCTTCCATTTCATGCAGTTCTTTTTCTTGATACGTTACAAGCGGCAAAGGCGCATCAAGATTTTGCCCGGGTTGATAGTTAAATACGCCTTGAATGCTTTCTCCCCCGGCCTTAAATATTTCTGAAACTGGAATATCAACAGGACAAACATCAGAGCACATTCCGCAGGCAACGCAGGAACTTCCCATATGACTCAACCTGCCCAAATGAAAGAAAATTCTATCAATCGGCAGTCTTAACGTATTCTTTTTCGTTAATCGTTGAGAATAGTTTTCTGGATAATACTGAAATGTTTGTGACTCAAAATAACAATTCTTACAGTAACAAATGGGACAAACATAGCTACAGGCATGGCAGGAAATACATGTGTCAAAAACATCTAACAGCGCATCTAAATTGGAAATCTTGTTGTTTTGTTTCAAGGCATCTTTGTTCTGTTGTCTTTCTATTGTCAATTTTTCGAGATTCGCAGGTTGAATTTCCGAAGCTTGCGAAAGTCCCATTTTTTCTTGAATATTTTTTCCTTTTTCAGTGCCAAAACTGAATCCCAGGGTTTCATGAACGCCTCTGCCAATTAAAGAAATGGCAATATCTGCACCGACAGGAACATAATGATCGCATCCTGAGCATACCTGCCGAATATTATTATTAATTGTAGCCTCTTTTATGGATTGATAATAACTGTCCAGCATCGTGTCAGTGGGATATTTACTATCTTTAAAAGGAAATACGCCGCTGCAATCAAAACTGATAAGAATCAGATTATCTAATCTGGCTTGCTTGAGTTTGGTTAATTCAATCAATGCCCTAAGTTCGCAAGGTCTTAACATTATAGCAACAGGTTGTGAGGGCGATGTTTCTCTGGTTAATTTTGAAACAGCGATTGCGGCATTTGCAGGCATTATTGGATAAAAAGGCATACATTTTTGAATGTCAAAGGCATCTGATAGTAATGAAAAAGAAACCCCTTTATTGTTTGGTAATTGTGTTAATGTACCCAGTCCACTTACAATTTTTTTCTCAAACAATGCCTTGATAAAATCATGACTCTTCATCTGGCTGTCATAAATTTTTTCCATGTTGCGAACTCCTTATTTTGTATTGCAATTGCAAGCGGATTGATGTCGTTTGGTATAATGGGCTTCACTTTCTTTAAATTCTTCATTTTTATAAACAACAAAAGGAATAGGTTCTTCCAGGCTGTGCCCGGGTTTATAATCAAAAACTGCCTGTGTATCTCGGCCAACCAATGAAAACATTAGTGAAATGGGAATATTTTCCGGGCATGCATCTTCGCAGGCACCGCAGGATACGCAAGAAATACTCATATGATTCATCCGACCGACATGAAACAATAAAAGATCAGGCGGCATTCTTAAACCCTGCTTGCGGGACGCCCTGTTTAATTGATTATCCGCTTCACTGTTTAAGGCTTTTGACTCAAAATAGCACGCTGAACAAAAACATATGGGGCAGGCTCTCCGACAATTATGGCAATTGATACAGGCTGAAAAAACATTTAATAGATTTTCAGGGCCATAAATTGTGTCTTTGAAACGATCCAGAATGGTTTGTCTTTTTTCATCTTTTTCCTTTTGAAGTTTACCCATCAATTCATCACGCTTTTTTATTTGGGTTTCAATATTATCTGCCTTCGCGCCATCGACATTCTGAAGCAGTTCTTTTCCTTTTGCAGAGGATGCTGAAATCATAAAACCATCATCAGATGCACCCAAAAGACACAGTTGAATATCAGCGCCTTGGCCTGTAAATTGATTGCAAGCAATGCAGGCGTTTCTTTCAGTTTCAAAGGAAGCTGTATATAAGGATGAATCAAATTTTTGATCGAATGATGTTTGATCGCCTGAAATATAATGTGTCAGCGGATAAGCACCAGGACAATCAAAACTGATTAAAATGATGTTTTCTAAATTGATCTGTTCTAATTTGGTCAGCTCAATAACAGCTCTAAGTTCACATGGACGCAGCACGACAGCAGTTTTTGACCATGATTCGCCCTTTTTTGTCATATTTTTAAGGATGTTTGCACCCTGTATTGTCATGACAGGTGGAATGGGGTCGCTTGTTTCTAAAAAGCCGTCTTTGTTCATTAAAAACCAGGCATAAGAATTTCCTTTTTTATTTTTAGCAGGCATTAAAACAGAATCAATCAGCCCTTTATTTAAGATATCTTGAAAAAAAGCTTTAATTCCCAGCTTTCCTTTTCCTTGAAGCCATTTTATATCATCCATTTATACGCTCCTCATGAATCTCTTCTGGATTTTAAAGGATTCGGTCCTAATTTCTTAATATGGTCATTAAATTCAAAGGCAGTATCAACAAGCCTTTGACCTTCACCATGTCCAACCCACCTCAACCAGACCCTTTCGCTGTCGAGTCCCAGGGTGCCTAAGATTGTTTTCAAGGCAGTAATTCTTCTTCTGGCGCGATAATTTCCTGTATCGTAATGACAGTCACCCGGATGGCAGCCACTGACAATGAAACCATCAGCGCCTTCAAATAAAGCTCTTAGAATATAAACAGGATCAAGCGCGCCTGTACACATCACCCGAAAAGGTTTAATATTTTCAGGATATTTTAGATGATGGGCAGCGGCTGTTTCGCTTCCGCCAGTGCCGCACCATGCGCAAAGTCCATATACGATATTTGGAATAAATTCATTTTCATCTGACATATTTGTTTCTCCGATGATTTATTTGCGTACACAATGGATGAGAGGGGGAGACTCTATAGACTTTAAGATAAAGATTTTGGCAAGGCGGCGCAAGGAGATAGTACTATAGTACATCGACGAAGCGCCAACGCAGTCCAAAATCTTTATCTTAAAGTCTATATACCCCCTCATCCAAAGTTTACAAGACCCAATCCCCTTTGCTTTTTGGACTTGATCATTGTTATTGAATCTTTTTTTAGTTTACACAACCTTATTGTTGCTTCGGGCAATGAAAATACATCCATCTCAATTCGCTAAAAGTGCATCAATACTGCTAATCATCTGCTCTTCTCTATGATCCCTTAAAAATGCAGCACTGCTCGGACACGCAACAACACACGCGCCACAACTTTCACAAAGAAATGGATGAACGATAGCAACCTTTTTTACCGGATCAATTTCTCTGGCATTATAAGGACAAACATCGACGCATAGTCCGCATCCGGCACATTTATCAGCATCGACTTCAGAAACATACATGGCGTTTGGCGGCGGAAGCATGGGTTTTGGTAAGACAACCGAAGCTTTACCGGCTGCCTGTCTGGCCATTAGTAATGATTCAATGATTGAACGCGGCGAATGCGCCAATCCAACAGGAAATACGCCATTTGATGAAAGCTCAAAGGGTTTCATCAAGCGTTTTGATGCATCTTCATAAGGACAGGCGCAAGATTCCACATCGTAAAAACCATCATCATCCAATGTCAGGTTAAACATTTTAGCGAGTTTCTCATTGGTTTGACGATCAGGAACAATGCCCACACTTAATACGAGATAATCTGCTGATATTTTTAATTCATCATCAGTTTCATAATCCATATAGGAAAGTTCTAATAAATCATCATGACCTGATACTTTTGGATATTTGTGTCGGTCAAAGCGAATAAATTGAATGCCCTTTTCAATGGCCTGCCAGTAATAATCTTCTTTAAAACCATATAAATTCAAATCCCTGTAAAATATCGTGACATCAATCCCTTTTTCTTTTAATAACAAAGCATTATGGACTGCCTGAGAACAACAGATTCTTGAACAATAGGGTCGATTTGGAATTCTTGAATCAACGCACTGAATCATTGCCACATGGCCCCTGTTGACTTGTGCCATCTTTTGCGACAACTCTAACTGGGTCATAATACGTTCATCTTTGCCATAACTGTATAAATCAACTTTATTTTCCAATGCGCCTGTCGCAATAATAACGATTGCAGGCGTCAGCTCAAATGGATCCGACGCGGCTGTATTTAATGTCACCTTAAAATTGCCAGCATAACCAGAAACGTTTGTAATGGTTGTGTTGGTATGAATATTAATAATCTGACTATCTTTAATATCATTGAGAAGCTTTTCTAAATAAGGCTTGAATTCGTGCCCCTCAATGTCTTTTGACACTATGGATGCCCATCCGCCTAAATTATCTTTTTTTTCAATAATATCCGATTGAAATCCCATATCAGATAGATATCGGGCAGATTCTAAACCTGCGATTCCGCCGCCAATAATCATTGCAGTAGAACCCATTTTGTCCATTGGCGGTGGTGCAGCCTGTGCATTTTTTAATTTGGATGCTGCTGAATGAATCAATGCAAATGCTTTAGATTCCATCTTTTGGGGATCATCATGCACTTGAATGACATCTTCCCTTAATCGGATAAACTCGCTTAATAATGGACTTAAACCGCCCATCATGACTGTTTTGCGAAATTTCATTAATTTTTGAAGTGGCGTACAGACAGCAAGAATGACACGATTAACACCGGATTCCTTGATTTTTGATGCAGTCGATTGAATCGTGGAAGGCGTACAACAGCCTTCCACAATTTCAACCTTGGAGACACGAGGAATGGAGTTAATGCGATTCGTCAAATTTTCAAGATTTATTTTTTCATTAAACGAACCAAAACAACTGCAAATAAACACACCAATTTTAGGAATTTCTCTGGATACATTTCTTAATTTCGGCGGTTTTGGCGGTTCAATGGTTTGATCTCCTAAATGCCGAAGAATTTCTCTGACAGGTCCATAGCCCTCCCAGACAGTTTCCGGGTTGCCTTTGGGCGCGGTAAATTCTCCAACAGCTAAAATGCCAGGGACATTGGTTTTTGCACAGGTAAAAGGTTCAAGTTTACAAAAGCCATGCGTGTTTGCCTCAATACCGCAGATCTTTTTTAGTTTTTCCATTTGCTGCGGCGGCTTTTGTCCAAAGATCAAAATAGCCATTTCAAAATTTTGTTCTTTTTGACTGTTTGCCCACTGATAACTGATTGAAATATTGTGATCTGATGTTTCATTAATGGTGATTGCCTGCGTTCGTATGACATTGACACCATTTTTTTCTGCTCTTTCATACATGCGGCAATGGCCCTTGCCAAAACATCGGTATTCTCTGCAAAATATTGTGACATCAATTTCTGGCACAATTTCCTTGATTTTATTTGCTCGATAAATCGCCTGAGCACTGACATTATAGCTTTCGTATTCGATACCTTTTTTATTAAATTGCGGTGTAATAACGATGGCAATTTGTTTAGGAAGGTTTCCATCAGATGGGCGCACGAAAGATTCTTGCGTAAAATTTGTGGATAATGATGCTCTGGCTAAATCAGCACTTTTAACAATATTAGGGAATTTTTTCCATCCGAATGCAGCCAAATCGTTTTCATCAGGTTCGTCAAATTCGGGGGACAGAACAATAGCGCCCACATTAATTTCAATTGTTTCTTCGGGTCTGTCGAGTTTTAAAGCGCCTGTGGGACAGGCTTTTTCGCATTCACCGCACTTCGTGCAATGGGCTTCATCAATCAGGTAAATATTTTCCCATGCCATTTCGCGATGCACATAACAGGCCTTGCGGGTTTCGTTATCAACCAAGACATCAACAGGACAGACATCAATACATTTTTCACATTCAGTACAGATAAAATTATTGACATAAGGATCTCTTTTTTTTATTTTAACGTTAAAATTTCCTGCTGCGCCATTGACTTCCAAAATATCAGAATTATAAAAAACCTGCATCGCGCCTAAGCCAATGAACATTCTTTGGGGCATGTGCCCGCATGCCCAGCATAAATCTAAAGGAAGCTGGCTTAACACCTGATTTTTAATTTCATCAACATAGGAACCTCTGTTCAGAAGCACTGTTTTATAGCCTAACTTTCCGAGTGCGTAGGCAATCCGGTAGCCACTCAAATTCGTGCCATATATTAAAGTGGTGCTTTCTTTAGGCATGTATTGTCCTCCTATTCATTAACATTTCTTTTTTTGATTAAAAGAAACCTAAATATCAAAATCAATGCCATCATTTCAAAAAATGGGTTTGATTGATTTAACTATTTGACAATACGAAATATATTTATTAAATTTATAAATATATTATTCCATTTTTTAGATAAAGTGTTTAAATTTTAAGCTTGACATATGTTTAAAATTATACATATATCAAAATAACACAGATGATCCACCGGATTTTCGTTGGATCAGCTTTGAACAAATTGTCTGTAATAAAACAGATTGTAAGGAGGCGATATGAACAACAATCAATTTGCCATAAAAACACTTGTGGCAGATGAAATATATACCGATCGAAAATATTTATTAGATCTTTTTTATGATGAAGCATTAAAAGCAGCCACACGTTATGGTCAACAAAAGCGGAATTAAATGCCTTGCTTGAAAATTCAGGTTTAAGAAAACTGCCTGAGATTGATTGATTTTTTGGGTAGATGGTTTTTAGGAATCAAAGAAAAAATGGGGGCAACTCGTTATCTTTGGAGAAAAAAGAATGACTTCTTTAGATGAAAAAAAAATTACCAATTATTGGAAAACAGTCGTCGATACAATTCAGGATGGCGTCATGATAGTCAGTAAAGATGGAACGATCATTTCAACCAATAAAGCTTTCGAAAATATAACAGGTTACAAGCAGAATGAAGTATTAGGGATGTCGTGTACAATATTAAACTGTGATGTTTGCAATATCTACAGGAATAATAAAAAAAATATTAAGGACAAATGGTGTATTCTCTTTAAAAAAGGCCATCTTAAATTAGTGAGATGCCAGATTATTCGAAAAGATGGAACGATTGCGCATATATCAAAAAATGCATCATTACTTTACGATGAAAATGGCAATGTGATTGGAGGCGTAGAAACTCTAACTGATGTAACAGAGTTAATCGAAAAAGGAAATCAGATTGAAACGATTCGTCAGGAATTGCAAATTGAGGACTGTTTTTATGGGATCATTGGAAATTCTATTAAAATGCAGCGAATATTCGACTTAATTCAAAACGCAGCATTATCGGATGCGCCTATTCTAATTCTTGGCGAAAGCGGAACAGGAAAAGAGCTCGTTGCAAAAGCGATCCATGAAATCGGATCACGTAATGAAAAACCATTTATCAAAGTGAATTGTGCGGCACTGAATGAATCTTTATTGGAAAGTGAATTATTTGGGCATGTTAAAGGTGCATTTACAGGGGCTATAAAAAACAGACAGGGGCGATTTGAAGCTGCCAATGGGGGGGATATTTTTCTTGATGAAATCGGAGATTTACCCATGTCTACGCAGGTAAAACTTTTGAGGGTGCTGGAAGAAAATGTCATTGAGCAAGTCGGAGATCATAAACCCATTCACATTGATGTTCGTATTATCTCGGCGACCAATAAGAATTTAAAAGAATTAATTTCTAAAGGCCTGTTTCGTGAAGATCTGTTGTATCGCATTAACATGATTCCCATAAATATTCCGCCATTGAGAGAAAGAAAAGAAGATATTCCTTTGCTGGTCGATTATTTTTTTAAAAGAATTCGTGTCAAAAACAGCAAGGAAATAAAGGGCATATCAGATGATTCGATGAAAACCTTAATTAAATACGCCTGGCCCGGCAATGTAAGAGAACTTAAGGGCGCTTTTGAATATGCCTTTGTTGCCTGCCAGGAAGATATTATCCAGCCGCAGCATTTTACGCCAGATATTTTAGAAAATTATCCCATAAAAAATAAGGTCAAAAATGGAGGACTCAGTAAAACAGAACAGAAAAAAAAAGAACTAATAGAAACACTTGAACAAACTGGCGGAAATCAATCTGAAGCGGCAAAAAAGTTAGGAATATCTCGCGCGACCATATGGAATCGTATGAAAAAATTTAATATCACGTTTAATAAGTCTTTAAATGTTATAAGCAAATAAGATGTTTTTGCACCACGGCATTTCACATTTCAATGTTCGTAACGAAACGATATGATCTGATCTATATCAAGAATAAATGAACGTATGTGAATGAAATTGATAAATACGTTATAACGAAGAAGAGGTAAAAATGAGTCTGTCATCACCGGTGTTCGATTCAAAACGTTTCCGATATATTATTATGCTGCGATTTGTTAAATCATATACGCTCTGGATTTACATGTTATCCTGCATGTTTCTTTTATGCGGCATTGCTCCGATACACGCGACAAATCAAGAATCAATGGATCAAAATTTTCGAAGATTCAGCCTGTATTTTGAAAATGATGTGTTTGCTGGAGTTGACAATCAATACACCAATGGATTAAAACTGACCTGGAGCCGATATGGTTTATCACGCTTGCCAGACGATGCCTTGTTCCATCGCTGGCTCTATCCCATTGCCAAACGACTCGGTTTTAGTCACCTGGAATCGGAAAAAACGCTGACCTTTTCATTGGGTCAGAATATTTATACGCCCAACGATATTGAGACAATTGAACTGATTAAGGATGATCGGCCCTATGCAGGGGTAACTTATGCTGAAATTGGTTTTCATCGAAAATTTCACAATCAAATGCATACATTTGGATTTTGTTTTGGAATTGTTGGTCCCCATTCCTATGCGAAAGAAGTTCAGACTTTTGCCCATGAGGTTTTAAATGATACCGCTCCCGGCGGCTGGGATCATCAACTCAAAGATGAGCCAATATTTTGTATTATCTATGATTACAAACGAAAAATCTTTGCTGCCGGTATTAATGATGGTATTGGTGGTGATGTGATCCTCAGTGCAGGTGGTGGTCTTGGAACTGCGAGAATATTCTTTAACACTGGCATTTCATTTCGGTATGGATGGAATGTGCCAAATGATTGCGGAAATTTTCCAATTCAACCGGCAACCTGCTTTAATGCTGAATTAAAAAATGGCACATGTAACTTACATAATCGACTGGGGGTTCATCTTTTTACCTCTTTTTATGGGCAGGCAATTCTTCGTGAAATATTTCTTGATGGAAATTTATTCCAAGATAGCCACAGTGTTGATAAAAAGCCGGTTGTCGGCTATTTTATGGGGGGGCTTGGTATCATTTTTGGAAAACTGAAAACTGTATTTGCCATTGTGGAGCATACCAGATCCTTTGAAACTCAAGATGAAAGAGAAGTCTTTGGATCAATCAATCTTTCTCTTGATTATTGATGTCACGCCATGCACTGTTAAAGTGCACAGGGCATAGTATCCCAAAACTTGCCTGATTATTTTAAGTCACGATGAGATTAATGTTTCATCATTTGGAAACGTTTTATGAAATATTTTGAGAATATAGACAAACATTTCTTGGATGTACTGGATGTTATCCCTTGTTCAGTTTTCATGG
>Ga0272440_1002972_pt1 | contig 12925 bp, 2 predicted proteins | sample SSMMMBAug17_FD_192440 | JGI IMG/M metagenome (GOLD analysis project Ga0272440, IMG submission 192440) | Marine sediment archaeal communities from Little Sippewissett salt marsh, Falmouth, MA, United States - SSM-MMB-Aug17 | ecosystem: Environmental > Aquatic > Marine > Wetlands > Sediment ...
TTTTCCCAAAAAGAGAAATAGAAAAATTAGCAGTTTTATCACCTGAAATTTCGACATCTTTATCATCAATAGTCATTTTAATACTACCTGAATCATCTTGAACAAATCCTTTTATTAGTACCCCTGGTAAATATTTATCAATTGATATTACAGGTCCTGTTTTATCAATATTTACATATATAATTTGTTTTTCTGTATTACCTAAAATATCACCAGCAGTTATTTTTATTTCATATTTACCCTCATCAAGATTTAACTCTTCAAAAAATTCAATTTCAGGTTTTGAAATATCAATAAAGTATTTTTTGTTGTTGATAGTGATATGTTTGATGAAATTTTTGTGGTAAAGATATGGATCGTTAATGTTCTGAAAAAGAGGTGATATTTTTACAAGTCCTTTAATAATCACTTTTGCATTTGAATTTATATGATCATTTTCAATAAAAATTTGTGGATTTAACTGTTTCTTAGAAATATGAGGATATTGTTTTTCTAATTTTTGATGGAGTATTTTACTCCTGACACAATCAAGATATTCATAAGCTTTTTCAGAAGGTTCCTGTGATATGGATATTTCCAGTTCTGATTTTGCTTCATTATAGTTTCCAATTAAATAATGCACAATTCCCAATTCTCGATGAGGGAAATAATCTATATAATGCATCCCATATGTTTGAGCCCATCTTTTATCCAGTGAACGAAGGGCAATTGCTTTTTGAAAGTCTTCCCTTGCTTCTTTGAAACATTTACATTCAATAAAATATAGACCACGCTCAAAATAATCATAAAACTGACCGGTAAAAATTTTATTTGAATAATCTGTATAATCAAAAATTGTTTTATCTTTCTTGCATGTTTTATTAATTGGTCCGCAACTATGTAAACATAAGAAGAACATAATAATAATGCCAGTTGATTGGAAAATGTATTTACTATTCATTGGTATAAAATCCTAATGACTTGCCAAATATTTCATTACTTCTATTATATCACTAATATCTTCAAATTTAATAATCATTTTATATTGTTGACAAATTGGTTTATCTACTTCCCCTGATAATGTCTTCATCATTGAAATAAGGTTGGCAATGCTGTAATATTTATATTTTTTGAAAAATACTTCAATTTCATGATCTTTATTAACATTTGAAAATGTATACATTAAAATTGGACCATGAGATACATTATCGATCATAACATCATGCAAAAGAGAGCAATCTCTGGGTGTTATTCTATAGATTTGAGTCTCATCATAGGATATTTGAGTCTCTCCACCTGGGCTTATGTAGCCACAGCAAGATGATATTGAGGCTGTTATTGTGTAAAGTGGTTTCATGAATAGTTCAATATATTCTGAACTATCTTTAGGGGTAAATATGTACTCAACTTTTTGGTAATTATTACTTGTAAAGGTTAGTGTAACATTTTTGCCATAATTTTCTGAACAATACATTCCAAAGACACCTTCTTTTTCGCTCATTGTTGAAATACATTTTTCAGATTGAATTTTGATTTCATTAATTGGATCGTTGGTATATTTATCAAAGATTTTTCCCACAATTCTTAAAGCACTAAAGTCTGCATCTTTCTCATCAATTGAAACATAATATCCGCAGGCTTCATTAAAATTCTGATTCTCATTAAATCTTACTTTAACAAGATACTCACTATCTTCAGGGCATTTCCACTCCTTTTTTATTGGTAGTAAACCCTGTTTAAGTACATTCCACTTTTCTCCATTATAAATTTCTACAACAATATAAAATTCTTGAAATTGTTTTACATTGATGACTTTAATTTCGTATATTTTATTTTGACTGCCCATAAACTTAAATATATCAAAATCTGACTTTTCGTGTAAACTATGCTGCTGAGGTTCTGGGTCATTAATATTGATAATGTTAGCTGTTGCTTCTTGATTATCTGGCTCATAAAAATCTTCATTATTATTCTGATAGATTGATTTTGTCTCAATGGTTGATAACATACCATTATTATCCATAGAAAAAAAATGAACATTATATTCACCACTATTGTTCAAATCTGTAATTGCACTGGCAGAATAAAATTTATTATCTGCATGGCTGGTCAATAATATTTCTTTAACAGGCATACAGGAAATAGGGCACTTTGTATTTAACTCATTTAAATAAGACAGATGTTTATCAACAGGTATAATAAAAGCAAAAACTTTGTTAATCAAATTTGTTGTGCTTACATTAATGGTTTCAAGAAAGAGTTGATTTTTCTTGAGAATCGCACTGGCTTTACCTGTTATAGGAAGATCAGGCATTTGTTTAATACCATATCCAATATAATGATAAGGGGAAACCTGATTTTGATCAAAAATTATCGCGTTTTGAGCAATATCTAATTTTTTTAAATTATTGTTCGCATATTGAAATGAGGAGTTTGTTGATAAGCCATTATTAACTTGTGACCAGAAAAAACGTGAAAAAGATATACTTTCTTGAAACAAACAATATGCAGGCTCAATAAGTTGTGAACTGGCAATGAGTATTCGATTGCTTTGTTCAGAGTTCATTGAAAATTCCTGAATAAAACTTTTTCCCATACAAGCATCATAAATAAGTATGATATCAATTGATGAATCAATCCATTGATTCATTTCACTGGCCTTAAGCTCATTTGTTTTATTCAAATGAAATGACTTATAATCACCTTCACCAATAACATATATCAATATTTCCTTTGTGTTGGTGTTATTAATGCTTTCAAAATAATTATAGATGTTTTCATATGTTAATGGATCATCAACATTTGCAATATTGCTATTGCTTAACAAATAAATGTCCTCATCTTCGTATCCTTTATAAATTAATGCATCATAAGCTATTGTTGCATTGGCATCATAACATGATTGTATTTGTGTTGATTCTGTATTTCCAACAATAATGATCGCTTTTGTTTTTTTGGAAATAGACACAGGTATTGTCAAAATTTGAGGCTCTGAAAGTGCAAACATCGAATTTCTTGCATATATGACAACTCTATATTCTCCTGAATGATCAATTATATATGAACCTGAATAATTCCCTTGATTCATATTTTCATTACTACGTTTAAATTCGATGATTGGATAATCTACTGCAATATTTTCGGAATTTTGCGGTAATAAAACACCAAACACACGATTAATTCTTTTTGTAGACGTTATTTGATTAGCAGTGATTGTCAGAAGAGATTGGTCAGACGAAAAGTTCCACTCAATATTATCACCAATAATCGGGATTTCATTTGATTGTGAATAGTCATTTTCTACACTCTTTTGGTTTAGTTGAATATCCGCTTCTTGTAGATCTGAATCATCACAAAAATTATTATTTGCATTGGAATCAATAAGTGGGGACTGATTCAAACCCAAATCGATAAAAATTTTTGAAGCTTCTAAAAAGGCTTTTTTTATGGTTTTTTGTTGATAAATGGATTTCCAAAAAATTGACGAAAAAGATAGTGAAGCTGTGTCTGGAAATGCAGCAGTTTGGTTTTGTGATGTGCTGCTGATAATAATTCTATTTTCTGATTGTAAATTGGAAATAAAACTGCCTGAATAATCTGCATCGTAGATAATAACTATTTTTAAATTACTATTTGTTCGCTGCAATTCATCCAACCATTTGTCCAATTCATCAGAATAAAGAATATTTTCATACTGCGTTAATTCAATATCAGATGTATATGTATATGGAATACTTTCATCATTTAATCGAAATTTATTAATACCGCCATAACCTACCATATAGATGACCAAAGAATCAGCATTTTTTGACCAATCAATTACTGCTTTTTTTAAATTGGTTAGAGTTGGTTTTTCATCAACATCATCAGCTTTACCATTGCTATCCAGATCAATATTAATATCAGAGGACAGATATTTTATATTTTCTTTTTTCCATTGCTGCTTAATCAGTGTTTGATATGCCATATTTGCCTGTAGTTGAATTAAATCCCATAATGTATTGTGAGCACTTCCAGCAACTATAATTGCTTTGTTAACAATATTTGTTTTTGAACCATACACCTGTATGCGTGAATAATCATCAGTTAAAAAAACATTATCATTTGATACACATAAACCTCTTCGAGTATCGATCCCGAGTCTCTTTTGATCCAATTTTAAAGCATTAAATGAAGTTATCTCTTTTTTAATGGGAGAATACTTTTTTATTGTATCACTATACTCTAAAAATATATTGTTTGTTAAATCTACTGAAATTGCAGCGAGACTTTGATTTTTTCCAGGTATCCAATTATCCAGACACACTCCTTCTTTGTTAAATTGAAGAATTTCATTTCTACCTTGAAAAATAGCATAAATTGTATAGCCATTATGAGTAACTGCAATGTCCTGCAAAGTATCAAGACTATATGAATCTGGCAAATCACAAGTAAATACAGTTGAATAAGTACTTTCGAGATTAACTTTCTCTATTTGATATTTTTTTCTGTCAGATACGTAAATATAATAAGATACATATAAATTTCCAAAACTATCAATGTCAATTCTGTCTGGAAATCCACTGCAATCAAAGTTATTTACAATTCCCTGAGAATTTACTGATTGAATTCTTTTATTTTTTTGATCAGCAATATATATTGTCCCATCAGAATGACAAACGATATCTGTTGGTTTGTTTAAATCTTTTCCAATTATTTTATTAAAATGACCATAATGATTATATATTTTAATTATGTTATTGCCAGTATCAGCAACATATATAAGCCCATTATGATATACTAATCCATATGGAAAATTCAATTGATCAGGCTCGTCGCCCTTAAATCCCCAATAATTTAACAATTCACCATGTATTGAAAATTTTCTGACACAATCTTTATCCCAGTCAGTGACATAAATTTCATCCTGAACAATCTTAATACCAACAGGTCTCTGGAATTGATCAATGGCATCACCATAATCACCCCAGACATCTTTAGTTTTTTTAACAGGATCAACAATAAATATCTTTTTATCAGGGATATAAATAAAACCATTGCTGTCAGTTGAAATATGAGCATTGTATTCTTGTTGTGTATAGCCTTCAGAATCCGACTCTGAAGTATTCACATCAAACAAAACTTCAACAGAACAATCATAAAAATTTTTATCTGCCAATACATGAAGTAAACGACCTGAAGTTGCACCCGAACTTTCTAAAACATAAAGGCATATATCACTTTCTTCATCAGAACATGATGCTAAGCCAACAGGCTCATTTAGTTCTTTTTTATAATTCCATTCTGATATAAAATCCCCACTATATGTGAATTTTTGTATTCTGTTATTGAAGGTATCAGCGACATAAATATAGCCATTATTGTCTATTATTATTGAATGTGGAACAGAAAAACTATCATCTGTATCAGACCCACTCCAGGAATTAACAAAATGACCATCTAAAGTAAACTGCTGAATGCGGTTATTATTTGAGTCAACTATATACAATGATTGATTGCCATCAAAAACAATATCTTTTACACGATCAAACTGACCTTCATTTGATCCCTTTACTCCCCATTGTTTAATAAATCGTCCATCATTCGTATATTTGATAATTCTATTATTTTTTTCGTCAGCAATATAAATAAATTTCTGATAATCAACAGCTACAGCAGATGCATCATAGAAATAATAATCATATGGAGTTTGTGGAAAAATTGTTTTAAGTTCGTAAGTGTTTGCAAAAATAATTGGTGAATTGAATATCAGCAGAATAAATAATTCAAAAAAAAATAATGTAAAAGTCAATACTTTTTGTTTATAAATTTTATCCATAAAATAATCTCCTTTATTTAAATCAGTTAGCAATAAGTTTAAATAGGGCTATTGCATCCTCAATTGTAAGTTTTTCGTCTTTTTGATAATCCAACTCTATCATTTGATTATTCAGCGGTTTTGAACAATATTCTGTATCACAAGTCAATGACTTTAAAATTGAAACAAGATTTTTTAAAGCCTGTATTGTCGATACCATTGGTATGTTCTTTTTTTCTATATTTTGCTTCTGTATGTCCACTAAATTACAAAATGGAAGATAACCATTTGCTGTAACTTTTATCTGGAAAGATTTAGGGAAGGATTCAGGAAGATACATATAGTAATTTGGATTTTGATCTATTTCACTCATTGCTGAAAAGCCATATTTATTAGTAATGACAGCATTTGAAATAAGTTCACCTGAATGTTTATCAAAAACAGTTCCAAAGATTGCTTTATTGATTTTATCATCATTAAAGGCTTTATTTTCAGTGTATACTTTAATTATGTATGGTTCAGTCTGAGAAAAATTCATGTTATAAAAATCGATTATCAAGAAAACAATGCCAGAATTTTCACAATTCCATTTCTGTAAATGTGTTTCACCATCAAAATACCATTCAGCATTATCTATCTTATCCAAATGTATATGTGCGAATTCATATTTTTCACCTTCATAGTTATCAGGACGTTTAATTTCAATATAATATGTCTGATCTTTGATTGCATAGAATTTTATGAAGTCACGATCATCTTGAGTGTGTAATGTTCTTTTCTGATATGAATCTTCATTAACATGGATAACTTTAGCATTTTCAGAACAGTAATCTGGTTCATACATATCTTGACCATAATTTTTAAAAAATTTGATATTATCAACAGGTTTATCAATAATGCCTTTGGTATCCCGGGTATAAACAGATATCAAATATTCTCCATAATATAAAAAACTTTCAGATATGCCGGAATATATATTATCATTGACTTTTTGCAAAGTAACAACATCTGAAGTTGAATTTTCCAGAAAAATATCGCAATAAACATCTGTTTGTGTTGATTGTGAAACTGGTGTTTTTATAACCGCCTTAACAGACTGGATGTTATTTAATACTGATGAAATTTTCATTGAAAGAGTTGCTGATTTATTATCGTTATTCAAAGTTATGCTCAAACTTTCTGAAGATGGTAATGAAGATGTTTTAATCCCAAATCCAATCATTGTTGTGTATGCATCGTTGTAAGGATCATACAAAGATGGGCACTGTTTTTCAAAATGTAATTTTATGCTTTCAGAGGCATTAAAAGCCTCACCAACACTTCTACCTTCTTTTATGCCTTCCCAAAAAAGAAATGAAAAACTAAGTCCACTTTCTTGCTGAAAAAATGCAGGTGTATCTCTGCCTGTACTGGCAATCAAAATGCGATGCTCAACATTATCAGGAATTAAATGATCTGTAAAACTTTTTGCCTGACAAGCATCATATATTACAATGATACCATTTGGAATATCTTTTTGTGCTTCATCAAGCCAATTTTTTAGAGCCAGGGGGGTAAGACTTTCTTCTGAATTAATCAAAAAAGCTTCATGAATTCCATCACCTATTAAATATACAATAAGGTCATATGTATTATGACTTGCCTTTTCAAGAATACAATCTTGAAGATTTTTTAGATTTGGATCATAACGTTGTATTTCAAAATTTTCTGATGATTTAGACGACAAAAGCATAATGTCTTCAGGTGCGTATTTCTGAAAAACTAAACTATCAATAGCCATATTGACATTTTGAGTTATTATGTCGGACTGTTCGCCTGTAAAAGATGTACCTGTTACTATGATTACTTTCCTTCTTATAGGACTTTCATAATTAAAATATATAGGTTCAGGGGCACTGATATTATTATAAACATCAGAGGCATAGACTAAAATGGAATATCGCCCTGAAATAGAGAGCTCATTGTAGGTTGCTTCATATGATATTAAATCATTATCACCATGAACTTTTTTGAACCTGATACGCGGCAAATCTTTAATTGTTTTTGAAAATTCAGTATTCTTATAATCTGGTGGAATTACAGTAGCCCATACACTTTTTATTCCTTCTGGATCTTCTACTGTAATTCCTGATATTGTAATAGTATATCCAATGGGATCTATTTGGCAATCATTAATTGATATAACAGGTGCACTTGTATTTATTTTAATGCCATTACCAATATATTTTGAATCAATATTTGTTTCAGGTTCTATACATGCATTCTGAGGATGATATTTCATGGCATTTTTGGCTTTTTCATAAGATTCTTCAATGCTTAAGCCTTGACTGATATATGTCCAAAAATAATATGAAAACGATATTGTTCCTGAACCAGATAAAGTTGCCTCTTCATCTGCTTTAGTACTGGTGATAATCAGTCTGTTATCAGATTTAAGAGACTCAATAAAGCTGCCTGAATAACATGCGTCATAAATCAACGTAACCTTACCATTGTTTTCTTCATATTCTTTGAGCCATTTATCCAAAATTTCTGCTGACAGATACTCACAGTTTTCGCTGTGTCCATTTTTTAAAAATCCTTGCTCTCCTTTTAATAAAAATTTTTTATTACCTCCATGATCTGCTAAATAGATAATTAGTTCACCAGTGTCTTTTGCCCACTGTGTAATGGCTGATCTTAAATTTTTTAATGATGGTTCATCATCAACATCATCAGCAATACCATTATCATCAATATCCAGGTCAGTATCAAAAGTTTCATAATGAATGGTATGTTTGTTAAATCCTTGCAATGTGAGAGCATAATAAGCTTTTTTGGTAATAGCCGAAGTTTCCTCCCATATATTGTTATCTTTAAAAGGTCCTCCGCCGGCAACAATAATAGCTTTTCCACCAGTCCATTTCTTTTTATTAAAACATTGAATTCGATTATAACTATCTGCAACAAAAATTTTATTAGTATTAGAATCAACTAAAATACTTTCAATATGGAAAAATTGTCCAGGAGCATATCCCTTTGTTCCAAACTGAGTCAGAAAATTTCCATTTACATCAAATTTTTGTATGCGGTCATTTCTGTCTGATATATACAAATTATTTGAACTATCTATAGCCATTGCTCCAGGCTGATAAAATTCTCCTATGTCATTTCCACTTCTTCCCCATGCAGCAATAAATTCAAATGTTTTAGAAGATTTATCATATCTTATTTTTTGAATTCTTGAGTTATATCTTTCCAAAACATAAATAAATCCATCACTATCAACGCATATCTCATCACTAATACTAAATTCACCGACTGATGTGCCTTGCTTCCCAAAACTACTAATCAGCTCACCGCCAATGCTTATTGCGAGTAAACAACATTTTCCATTTTCGAAAACGTAAATCAACTGATCTTCATTGTTTGACGGGACAAATGTATAAAATCTGACATTTTCATTATAGTCATAACCTTGAATTTCATGCAAAGTATTTAATAGATTTTTTTCCTTATCAAAAATAAGCAAGTTTCTTCCAGAATAATTTGCTACATAAATATTCCCATTATTATCTGTTGAAACATATCTCGGGAAATTAAAGGAACTATCATTATTATATACCTCCCATACTTCAGAAAAATTCAATTCTGGATCGAAAATTTGAATTCGATGATTCAAATAATCAGAAACATATATTTCCTCATTCTCATAATGCATAGCTATGGAGTATGGCTGATTAAACTGCCCCTGTTCTTCTCCATAAATAGACCATTTATCTTGAAGCTGTCCATTATTATCTAATATAAATAAAGTATCTTGATCCCAATCACAAACATATGTTTTTTTATCTTCTTTTGGCCAACCTATACCCATAGGACGATAAAAGCAATTTTTTTCTTCGCAAAATGGCAAGCCCCAGTCAGATATTTTGGTTCCATCTGGTTTAAAAGTTTGAATCATACCATCCAATACATAAATAATACCATCAGGATCAATGGCTATTCCACCATTATTATATATGGTTTCTATTCCTGTAGAGCCATTCCAATTGTGTCTTAAAGTGCCATCTATCTCATATTGATAAACATTTTCGTCTTCATCAAGGACATAAACAAATCTGTCTTCATTTTGTTCATATATCGCAATACCTGTTATTTCTTTTTCAGAAGGCAGATTCCATGATAATAAATGCTCCATATTATTATTAAATTTTTGAATATTACTCAGTCTGTTAGCAACATATATATTTCCAAAGCTATCAATGGCTAATTTGTATGGATAAATAAACTCTCCCGGACCAGTACCCATTTTATCCCATTTATTGTTAAAATTACCATCTAAATGAAATCTTTGAATTCTGTTATTATTTGAATCTGCCACGTATAAATATTTTTTACTATAACTGTCAAATTTAATATCATATGGATGATCAAATTTTCCATTTTCATTTCCATGACCACCCCATGAATAAATCAAAAAACCATCTTGAGTGTATTTTAAAATACGATTTCCTTTTGTTTCTGCAATGAATATATTATCTTTATAATCAAATGTTATTCCAGATAAATCATAAAAATTATAATTCAAACCCGGCGGTGTCATTCTTTCAAATTGATATGTTTCATCCAGATAACCTTCACCAGACAATTTAACTTTAATTGAAGCCATTGAAAAACGATATGGTTCTGTAAAAGGAATATTCATTTGTACAGTGTGCATACCATCAAATAATGGTTTATAGGCAATTTGCATCTGGCATTCAGCGTGCGAATTCAGTTGAGTATTTGAACAGGAATCAGTAACAATTGTATACGAAGATTTATATGTACCTGTTATTGATAAATCATGTATAGCTATTGTTTCTAAAGATTCATTAGTAATTGTAAATGCAAATGGCTCAGAAAATGTTCCTGCTTTTACAACTCCAAAATAAAAACGATCAGGAAATATTTTAATAGTCTTTTTTTCTAGAAATTTAACAGTTATGTTTTTTTGAATGCCCAGATCATTAATTTGTAATGTATATTCTCCTGGAAATCGAATTGCTGGAATTGTCATTTTCAATTTCTGTTGATCAATAACTACAGGATTAATAATAACAGGAAGTGCAATATTAACAAGGCCTTTGTCATAGCATGCCACATATGCAATATTATCTTTCACTACTATCCTGAAAGCTGGTGATGACATTTTGTAATTCCATATTTGTTTTAGATTATAAATATCAGAGATATCGATACATTCTATGCCATTAAAATAAGCAATGCATAGCATATTGTTGTTTATATCCAAATGAATGGCATTTCCTTTAGTTTTCCATGAATTTATTTCATTTATTTCCAAAGAGTTCATATCATCTTTTTCTTGGGGATAAATTAAATCAAAAATTAATAATTGTGCATTTTCATTTACAACAAATAGTCTGTTTTCCAAAAGTATTGTCCCCATTGCAGGTATGTCCATGTGCTTAATTTGTGTAGGAGAATATGGATCTTCAATGTTTATTAAATCAAACCCTTTGTCTCTTATACTGAGTACAGCCAGAGAATCTCGTACAATGACACTGACTGTTTGCGAATTGATTGAATACATGCCAACATCTTGAGTTGAATATGGATCTGTGACATCTATGATTTTCATTCCTTTTTCAGATGCCAGACATAGTTTATTTAAATTTATCAATGCTGACCTTATTATTCTGCCTTGAGAATTTTTTGGATTTGATAGTAATATAGGGTGTCCTGGATTACTAATATCAAAAATATTCACACCACCATAGTATGAAGAGACATATGCTTTTTGATCCTCTGAAATAATTACACCTACAGCCATTGGGTTGGATTTAATTGTCGTTATTTCATAAGGTTTTGAAGGATTATCTATATCGGCTATTCTGAAATCTCCAAGTGCATCTGCTATATAAGCAATATTATCCTGGATAGCAACATCTAATGTATGCCCATTACTTTTCAAGACACCGATTTCTGCAGATTGCTGTTTTGGAATCAGGTAGATTTTTTCATTTTGGGACAAATTAATGCCTGAAAGTGTGATTTCATACGGCTGTTCAACAGAAATTTCTATAAGTTCTTGTGTATTGATATTGATCTCAGCCATAGATTGATTGATAATCAATATCAACAAAACAAATGAAATTAATAAGGATGATATTTTCATTTTTTTCTCCCTTTTGTATAAAATTCAGATAGATAAAATATTATGCCCATATACATTTTATGTTCTCTTAAATTTTCAGAAATATTATAGTTGAATGTACTGAATAGATCTTTGCCAATATCATTTCCAAAACGATATTGATAAGCAAAATCAAATGAATAACGTTTAAATGTTAATCCAAGCCCAAGGCTTATTCCTAATATAGTATCAGGACATCCTGTGGAGGGGGAAGGATCATAAAAAAAACCAGCTCGAAATGGAATAACATATTCTTTTTTTTTGTTAATATGGCGGTATTCGATTCCTGATTTTAAACGCCATGTTGGTTTTGTCTTTGATATATGAATTGGAATACCAGTGATAGGATTTTTTTTTGCACCAGTATAATCTGTGTACATAAAATTATCCCATCTTGTTTGATATGCATCCAATGAAAAAAAAAGCTGATCTGATAATTTATATGAAAGCCCTAAACCATAAGAAATCGGCATGTATATGCTTTCATTTCTATCGTAAGATTCATGAATTACCTCCATACTGGTTTTAAATGTATAATTTATTTTATGTTGAATATCAGATGTATAAGGAAAATCAATAATTCCACCAAAAGAAAGACCTTGATTAATTCGCCATAAAAAACCCCAATTGATACTTTGTCCCTTAAATGAATAACTTTCTATTTGGTTAACATCTAATATCAGTGTTTCCTCATAAAATATTTTTTCCCTGTAATTTTGAATCCATTCATTTTCTGTAATATAATTGTCTGAAACATTGAAAGAAATTCCAGTAAAAAAATTTGGTGCCAATTGGAGACAATATGAAAAACAGACGGCACTGATTCCACCTGTTTGAATGTAATGAGTTGAATCATTCTCAAAATGTTCTTTATACGATCTAATCATCCAATCTCGGTTAAAATCATATAAATAGCGGTATGAAATAGAAAAAACCATATTCTGATTTCTAATATTTGCAGGAAATGAGAC
>Ga0272440_1002973_pt1 | contig 12917 bp, 8 predicted proteins | sample SSMMMBAug17_FD_192440 | JGI IMG/M metagenome (GOLD analysis project Ga0272440, IMG submission 192440) | Marine sediment archaeal communities from Little Sippewissett salt marsh, Falmouth, MA, United States - SSM-MMB-Aug17 | ecosystem: Environmental > Aquatic > Marine > Wetlands > Sediment ...
AAAAACCAGCAAAAAAGCCGCCATCAAAAGTTTGCTCGGTGAGCCGGGCGTTAGCCTGTGTCCAATGAACAAAAATCAATCACGATTTCGGAAACACCTCAGATTCAAAACATAATCCACCCAGCCAGCATCATCTGGATCAGGATTGTCTGCATCCCATTCCAACCCGCTGTCTGTGCCATTTGGATTGACTGCGCCAATGTATTCGGGGATTGTTATTTCCGAAAGATATGGATGAGATATGTTTCTTCCTAATATTTGCCAAAGTGCCCATCACAGGCTTCAAAGTCAGATTCAATTCATTTGCAATTGCCCAATAAATAATTGTATCGGCGGCAATGATGGGACGTTTGATTTCGGATACTAAATCCGAAAGGGTCTAATGTAACATATTGTTATTTTTGTATATATTGATCAAAAACTTGATAATATAAAGACCACAAATAAAAACACTTTAAATTCATCTTATTCAGTGTAATCATGGTTCAAAAAACAGAATGAACAGTTTGGTACGCATATGCTTGGTGTTTAATTAATGACTGAAGCATTTTGAAATGGGGAAGTTATCTTTTGAATATTCCTTATTTAAATAGTGTAAGTGTTCATTTTGTTTTTAAGTCTTGCTGAAAGGGCAACACATAATTATACATAGAAAAATGTTCGTCCCTACATTTAAGCACGTGAAACAAAAATTAGTTTTGCCTACCCAACACCGTATGGTGGATATAAAACCATAACATCCAGTGATAATCCCTCTAAAAATCGCTTAATTGCCATGACACAGCAGTCTTTCAAGGAATGCGGTTTAATCTTATTATAAATACCGTGTTTAGAATTGATAAGACTGGTATACGAAATATTGCCCTGAGAATCTGTGATATAGATTTGGACACCACCCACATAATGACAGTTTGAGTCTGGAGAACAGATAAAATCAGTAAACATGATAAATTCACCAGGCTGAACAGGTTGCGCCTTTATCACCCATGAGGAGTAAGCTCTGGCTCGATCCCACATGAACCGCAATTGATTTCTTCCAACCGGAATAAATTCCACCTCAGGTTTAATTGAGACTTCGTAAGCATCAATTTCCTTCTTCATTTCCATAATTTTAACCAGCTGTTTTGCGACACCAGGTTTCCATTCATGTTTTTGGTAATTAATGATACATGGCGGAAAAACAGCCATTTTTGAGGTTGAAATGTTTTCTTGCAGGCGGATAAAATTTTGCCGAATGACTCTTAACTCGGACTCTTTTGGACCACCGAACATTCTCGCTAGTGGATATAATGCAAGTTTGCATGAAACAGGCACCAAGCAAATGATAATTAATAAAGAGGTTGTTACTATATTTTTCTTAACTTTCACATTACATTCCTAAAATTTAAAATTTGGATGGGTAAACGGGCCGTGCTTATTAAGCACTCAAATAACCTTCAACAGTAAAGCCATTGGAACAGGCTCTAAGATGACGTAATTTTGACGAAATATTCCTATCCAGGCGAAGTAAGTCATTTGTGATAATTTTTCTTACATTTTCATTTTTAATGTCCAAATAAAGATTTTCTAATCGACTGACAATAACAATATCTAATTTTTCAATAAAATATTGGCAGCCTTTTTTGATTCGTTCCTGTAATCGGATATTTTCTTCAATATTATTGTTTTCTTTTGTCAAAAAATCAATGTGTTTTTCAAACTTTTGCGTAACGTCTATAACTTCATCACGCAATAAATGATTGCTTTCAACAAATAAATCAGTCAATGCCTGAGGAACCGATTTTTTATGCTTTTTTAGTCTTGTTATCAAATCATTCATATTTTGACGAATTGGATTGAAGTCAAATAACTGCTTCACCAAAGAAAGCTGGTATGCATATTTTGCTGTTGTCAGCATCCTGTTATCCGGCGCAGTCGATTCGATTTGATTCATAAAATACAAAACACCTGGATCGTGTTTAATCGATTTTCGAGAAATGGGCGAGATCAGAATAATACCATCAAGTGATTTACATCGACTCAAAGCGACATAAACCTGTCCATGAGCAAAAGCTGAACTGGCGTCGATAATTGCCTTTTCAAACGTGAGTCCCTGGCTTTTATGAATTGTAATTGCCCAGGCCAGCTTGAGCGGATATTGGGTAAATGTGCCATTAACAGTTTCTTTGATCTCCCCGGTTTCCGGATCGATAGAATAATTGATATTGCTCCATTCCTGTTTCTTGACCTCTATATCTTCCAGATCTTCAGAACATTTGACATAAATGTTTTTATCGGTAATTTTGACAACTTTACCGATTTTCCCATTGTAGTAAAGTTTGTCATTAGATGGGTCATTTTTGACAAACATCACCTGGGCCCCTTTTTTTAAAATAAGGTTAGAATCTGTTGGGAAAGCATGTTGAGGGAAATCTCCGGAAACATCAGCTTCTGAGGCATATTCTTCCTGGGTTATCGTATCCAGCTTAGCTGTGTTGATAGATTTTGCTTGTTTATTATGGGTAGTCAATATGATATAGCCATCGTTTTCTGAGGCACAAAAATCTGGCTGATATTTTTGATTGAGTATTTCCAGGGTTTCATCATCTAAGGTGTTGTCTCTGATTTGATTCAGCAATTGAATGAAGGCATCATCATTTTGTCTAAAAACATGGGTTAATTCAATGCTAATATAACCGGTTTGTCGAAGCGTTCGGCTTCCAAAAAAAAATAAAGTATCATAGTAGTCTTTGAGCAATTCCCATTCATCATTGGGCACAATTGGCGGCAGTTGTTGCAAATCACCAATCATCAGCAATTGAACCCCGCCAAAAGGCAACAGATGATTTTTGTACTTGCGTAAGACTTCATCAATACCATCCAGCAAGTCTGCTCGGACCATACTAATTTCGTCAATAACGAGCAAGTCGAGTTTTTGCATAATCTCTTTTTTTCTGCGACTCATCTTTTTGACTGTTTGGGATGACCTTTGAAGTAAAGCCTCTTTGGGAAAATGGGGCCCAAAAGGCATCTGAAAAAAAGAATGGATTGTCATACCGCCCGCATTAATTGCAGCCACACCTGTTGGCGCAACAACAATCATGCGTTTTGATGATGCTTTTTTGAAATGATGGAGAAAAGTTGTTTTACCGGTGCCTGCTTTTCCGGTCAGGAAAATATTACGATTCGTATGTTCGGCAAAGTCAAATGCCCGTTTGAGCTCTGATGTGTTGAAATCCGACATATTGGGTACAAGCCTTTTTTCTGTCAGGAATAACGCTAGAAGATATTTCCGGAATTGCTGTACTAGTAATGAAGAGAAGCTGATTCTTTCATTTTAATCCAGTAACCATATCCAGGACTGATATAATCCAATGTATTCAAATACTCAGGAAGTTGTGGGTCAAATATACCCGCACCATTTGGATCGAGCTTGATGATTGCAGTATATTTGCCATCAATCGATGAAAAAATATCCGACACTGAAGAAACCGGGCTGGATGAAATACCAGCCGGTAATGACACTGTGGGTGGAGTCGAACTGGCATATTGGACTTCTTGATGCCAACATCCAACTAAATTCCAGCCTTCGAGTAATACCAATTCGTCTGATGGGCTTGCATAAACTCCAGTAAAGGATAATGCTGCTGGTTGTCTCATTCTAATCCAGTAGCCATATCCAGGTGCCAGGTATTGGAGCGAATTTAAAAAAGATGGGTAATTTGGGTTATAATAACTCGTGCCATTCGAATCATAATTACGTATCTCTTCATACTTGCCATGAATGCTAATCATAACATCATTTAAACTGGTTACTTTTTCATAAATTGCGTTTGATAGCATTGGTACAGTTGGCGGAAAATCTGAATCATAATAAACAGTATTGATGGAAAAGCTGAACAGATTCCACCCTCTTTGCAGGGGAATTTCCTGAACCTGACTTCCCGATGCATTTGAAATGACTAATAAAAAAAAAGCCATTACTGCATAGCAGCATATTTTTTGATTTTTACACATTATTCTTTCCTTTAACCGGCATTAAGATAATAATCATCAATTCCCTCAGATAAAATGGTTGCCAATTCAATTTTCGATGGACAGGTATATGCGCAAAGACCGCATCGACTACAATCCAACATACCCAGTTGGAGCGCTTCTTCAATTTCATCAGTTACCAGGGCTTTCATAATAAATTGCGGCATCAGATCATTGGGACAGATATTTTCGCAATAACTACAATTAATACAGGCTCTTTCCTCACCGTGAAGTGTGGCATCAAGGGCAACTTCTTTATCTGGCAGAATGCTGGAAAAAAATGTTTTTGAAACAGTTGGCACATCGAACCCGGGACGCACAAAACCAAACATCATTTCCGCATCTGCGGCCGGAATGATATTAATTGTGTTTTCAAAAAAACCAAGAAAATCATTTTGTGAAAGTAGTCGGCCATTGAACTGACCGCTTGTCATGATGTCATCTGAAGATACACTATTGATCAGGGATTTTATGGATGCGCCCTGACGCGTCAATACGTGGGGATTGTTTTTATCTGTTTTTGAAATGGTCATCATTTTTTCCACAGGATAACGACCGGTTGATAAAAACTGAGCGATCATAATCAGATGATCAATGCCAATGCACCAGGATGTGTTTTCTTCTGCACGGGTTTTTAGATGATACAACACCACGCCCGGGTCCCACGATGGATACATATCCGGCACTGTATGGGTGATGATTTTCTGAAGAGCTCCCATTCTGGATAAATGACTTTCTCGAACTGTCACGACGATTCGATGACTAAAATGCTTCAAAACATCGATCCCATACGCAATCATATCTGAATATTTATTGGTTAATACACCTGGATCCGGAGAAAAAATATCATTGCCATTAACTGAAACAATAATCATTGATGGTTCATTGTCTGGATTGGCAGTATCTTTTGAAGGAAACTGTCGGAGACTTTGCCAGAGTCCTGCTGTCTTCAACTGGGAAACCAATTGAGGTTTATCAATAGATGGCAATTGTTCCGATGAAATCTGATCAAATCCAATGTATTCATCTTCAGGCTCACACTCAATGACGACTGCCTGCAAACGACGACGTTTTCCAAAACGAATTTCCTTAACCTTTCCAGTGGCAGGAGAGACATATTGAATGGATGGATCTCGTTTATCACAAAATACCGGAGCTCCTGTTAGAACACGTTCATTCTCTTTTACCAATAATTTGGGACGAATGTAGGGAATGTCCATTGCACATACTGCCACTGTTTGCAGAGATAACATTTCCTTTATGGATGAGTCGGGTATCCCAGCCAGTTTTAACTTAAAGCCTTTATTTATATTTATTTTTTCCATTAGTCAGGTTTCCATCTTCTTATAATTAAATCAGTTAACCTGGAAATTCATTTTCTCGTTCCCAGGCCTCTCGATAAGTTCCCTTTAAATATTCATTTCATAACATATTGAATCAAAAAATCAACATAATTTTAATTTCCACAAAACGACACTGACACTATGTTTCTCTGTCAATCATTTAGATTATAACTCAAAAACTATATCAGTTGGCTCAAATGTGGATCATCGAAAATCAATTTGAAGAACTGCCCAATAATTTGTTTGACACAGGGACTTTGAATCGGTATTAAATGATAAAAATTCATTTTGTTTCCTATAAAAGCATCCAACAAAAGTGTCTCCCTGATGATACCCGATAAGTTGGTCATGCTTAAAAAATTAACACTAAGGAGAAATAATGAAAGATCCTTTATTCAATAAAATAAAAATTGGCTCTTTGATTTTGAAAAACAGAATTTACATGCCCGCCATGCATCTCAATATGGCAACCGATTTTAAAGTGACCGACCGCATGATTGATTTCTATGCAGAACGTGCGCGGGGTGGTGCAGCAATGATTTCAGTTGGATATGCAACTGTTGATGACTTGTCTGGTAATTCCATGAATATCGGCGTGCATGATGATGCCTTTATTCCTGGCCTCAAAAAACTGGCACAGGCCATTCAAGAGAATGGCGCTTTAGCTGCGGTTCAACTCAATCATGCCGGGCGATACAATTTTTCTTTTTTTCTTGATGGCAAAACACCAGTGGCTCCCTCACCAATTGCATCCCGATTAACACGTGAAACGCCCAGAGAATTAACAATAGATGAAATTCAGGCAACCATCAATTCATTTGCCGAGGCTGCTGATCGTGTCAAGCAAGCTGGATTTGATGCCGTGGAGGTTTTGAGCGGAACTGGTTATTTAATTAGTCAGTTTTTATCTCCCTTGACCAATCATCGAACAGATGAATATGGTGGTAATTTGGACAATCGAATGCGTTTTGGTCTTGAAATAATGCGTGCTATTAAATCAAAGACTGGCAAGGATTTCCCTTTGATTGTCCGGATGAATGGCAATGAGCTGATGAAAGATGGTTCAAGTGCAAAGGACTTAACAACTTATGCCACTGCTTTGGAGAATGAAGGTGTCGATTCCCTTTGTATTAATGTTGGATGGCATGAAGCAAGAGTACCTCAAATTGTTACTGAAGTTCCACGCGGGCTTTATGGCTATCTGGCCAGACGAATTAAAGATATCGTTAATGTGCCCGTAATTGCCAGTCATCGTATTAATGATCCAAAGACTGCACGAGAAATGATTGCTGATAATCTCTGCGATATGGTGGCTTTGGGACGTAGTTTGATTGCCGATCCTGAATTTCCCAAAAAAGCAGAAAGTCACCGCGAAAATGAAATCATTCACTGTATTGCCTGCGCCCAGGGATGTTTCGACAATTTATTTAAATTGAAATCGGTTGAATGCCTTTGTAATCCCATGGCCGGTTATGAAAAGGAACGTATTATCCAGAAAACCGATTCCCCTAAAAAAGTAATGATTATCGGTGGTGGCGCAGCTGGCATGAGTGCTGCCATTTCAGCTCATGATCGTGGTCATCAAGTAACCTTGTTTGAATCTGGCAGTCAACTGGGAGGCCAACTGATGCTGGCGGGTGCCCCTCCTGGACGTGAGGAATTTTCAGTATTGGCACGAGATCTGGCCAATCAGTTGACTGTTCGAAAAATATCGGTTGCCTTTAATAAAACTGTTGACATGGCAACAATTACATCCTTTGCTCCAGATGTAATTATTCTGGCAACAGGTGCACGTCCCATAACCCCCAAGATTGATGGCATCAATCAATCGCATGTCGTCCAAGCCTGGGATGTTTTAACCGGTAAGGCGCATACTGGCCAAAATGTTGTAATTATTGGTGGTGGTGCTGTGGGAGTTGAAACTGCTTTACTTCTGGCAGAAAAAGGAACCTTATCGGGTGATGCGGTTAAATTTCTTCTACTCAATCAGGCTGAAACCCTTGAAGATATTATTTATATGGCCACACATGGAACAAAAAAGATCACGATTGTTGAAATGATAGATAAAATTGGCAAAGACATTGGCAAGAGTACTCGATGGGGCATGCTTCAGGACATCGATCGACGAAATATTGATGTAAAAGTCAATACACGTGCAGTTAAAATCAATGAATCAAGTATTCGCCTGGCACAAGGAGACAATGAATTTGATCTGCCTGCAGATAGTGTTGTTCTCGCTGTGGGTGCATCAACGCATCATCCCTTGAAAGATCTCCTTGATGAAAAGGGCATCGATTGCACAGTTATTGGTGATGCCACAACGATTGGAAAAGCATTTGATGCTGTTCATCAAGGCTTTAAAGTAGGACGAGAAATATAGAGAGTTCACAATGAAAAAAATATATTTCAACATTTTTGCTCTGATATTCACCCTAAGCCCATTAATCCATGCAGACACTCGTGACCCTGTGTGGGCCGGGCGGTTTTATCCCAGTGACAAAGCAGAGCTGACACAAATGATTGCAAAATTATCAGATATTGCACAAATAAGTCCGGATATCGAATTACCCGGTGGCAAACTCAAAGCTTTAATCATGCCACATGCGGGCTATATATATTCTGGATTGACAGCAGCTCATGCTGGAAAAGTATTAAAAGCCAATCAATTCTCAAAAGTAATTGTCATGGGGCCGGATCATCGGGTTGGAATGTCAGTTGTAGCGATCAGCCAGGTGACTGCCTATGAAACACCATTGGGCACAGTAAAATTGCATCCGGATGCCAACAAGCTTAGGCAATATCCATCGGTATTTCGTGCGATCAAGTTGTCGGATCAGTCAGAACATTCGGTTGAGGTTATTTTGCCTTTTTTGCAATATTTTTTACAATCATTCGAATTCATCCCAATGGTTATCGGGCAGATTGATCCTGAAATTGTGATGTCATATATTGACCCCCTTTTAGATGACAACACATTGCTGATTTCCAGTTCTGACCTGTCTCATTATTTAAAATACAATACAGCCAGAGAAAAAGATAATGAGACAATCGAATTAATCTTAAACAAAGATATCAAAGCGCTGACCAAAAAGGATAATGCTGCTTGTGGCATTGCTCCCATTCAGATTATTCTGTATCTGGCCAGAAAACATAATTGGACGCCAGTATTGTTACATAAATCCAATAGCGGTGATACTGCTGGCGATAAAACCCGCGTAGTCGGCTATGCGACAATCGCTTTTTTTGGAGGAACAAAAATGACAGCAACAAAAGGTCTCTTGACCAAAGAACAGGGAGCAGTATTACTCAAACTGGCCCGATCCACAATTGCAAAAAAGTTGGGCAATGAGTTTGCACCACCATCAGCGTCTGAGCTTCAAGATGATGCATTACAAGAGAAAAAAGGCACATTTGTGACATTGAATATCAATGGACAACTTCGGGGTTGCATTGGTTCACTGATTGGTCAGGTGCCACTAGTTCAGGGGGTTTCTGATAATGCAATCAATGCCGCCTTTCATGACCCGCGTTTTAGCGCACTTTCAAAAGCAGAATACGACAATATTCATGTAGAGGTCAGTGTCCTGACAGACCCTCAACCACTGAAATATACAGATACCAGTGATTTGATCGCAAAGTTGAAGCCAAAAGTTCATGGCGTGATTCTTCGAAAAGGATTTGCATCCGCAACATTTTTACCGCAAGTATGGGATCAGCTGCCCAGTCATGAGGTTTTTTTATCTCATTTATGCTTAAAAGCTGGACTGCCTGGCGATACATGGAAAAATGATCATTTGGATATCCAGACATATCAGGTGCAATATTTTGAGGAATAAAATATGTTTTGCCTTGCCATTAAATTGTGAAGCTGATTTTCTGTATTAAATCTATTGAATAACGCTCAGTTTTATGCCATAATGGCTAGATTTTCTTGAAAACACATGCAAAAAAACAACGCAAGTGTTTTTATGAATGCATACATTTTAAAATAGATTTACTCGAAAAAGAACTTACCCATTTTGAATAATCACGTTTTAAGGTTATCGAACGTAGAAACAAGGCAAGGAATTGTCTCTATACGCTACAAAAAAAAATCTCAAGACATTCTTATTATTCAATAAGGCATTTCTTTAACGATAATTCCTGAGGAGTTTATAAATTAATGGCCAAAAACACGCCTGCCCCCAAAAAGAAACAAAACAAAGGTTCCAAAACGGCGAAACAACCCAATATCAGTTTTCCAGAACTGTCTCCGACTGATGCTGCTGAGATTGAACTTCCGGATATTCAGTCCATTTTGCCCTTGTTTGATGTTGCCTTATTTCCCAAAATGGTAGTTCCGCTGATTGTTATGCAAAAAGATTCCGTAAAGTTGATTGATGATGCCATGGCTGAAAAACGCGTTGTTGGCTTTGTCGTTGCCAAAAAACAGGATACACCAGATGGCAAATATGGTGAAGAAGATATCTACCAGGTAGGAACCAGTGCTGTAATTCTAAAAGTGGCCAAAACACCTGAGGGCACACAACTGCTAGTACAGGGGAATCAGCGATTTACAATTAAAAAATATGTTCAGCATAAACCCTATTTGAAGGCTGAAGTTTCATTAGTTCCACAAGATGAGCCCTCAGATGATATTGAAATTAAAGGGATGATGAGTGGCCTGGTTAACACCTTTAGCCGGATTGTCGAACTTTCTCCCATACTTCCCAAAGAATTTGCCGCCATGTCCCAAACAATATCTGAACCTGGTACGCTGGTGGACATGATCATTTCTACTCTTAGTTGTCCGGTTGAAGACAAACAAAAGATTCTTGAAACGATTGACTTGCACAAACGCATGAAAGAAGCCATGCGCGTAATCAATGAACAGTTTGAAATTGTTAAACTGGGTGACAAAATTCAACGCCAGGCAAAAGGAGATATCAATAAATCGCAAAGAGAGTATTTTCTTCGTCAGCAACTCAAAACAATCAAGCAAGAACTCGGTGAAACAGATAAAGAGAATGTTGAAGTAGATGAATATCGCACCAAAATAAAAGAAGCCAAAATGACAGATGAGGCCAAAAAAGAAGCAGAACGTGAGTTGGGACGTCTGGAGCGAATGCATCCTTCATCATCAGAATATACTGTTTCGGCAACCTATCTGGACTGGCTCCTTTCAATTCCCTGGCATGTTTCCAGTAAAGACAATCTAAATATTGCCAAAGCTCAAAAAATCTTAAATGCAGATCATTATGGCCTGGAAAAAGCCAAAAAGCGAATTATCGAATACCTGGCTGTACGTAAATTAAAAAATGATCCTAAAGGACCCATTCTGTGCTTTGTCGGTCCGCCTGGAACCGGAAAAACATCACTGGGACGTTCCATTGCCCGGGCTTTGGGAAGAAAGTTTTATCGCATATCACTGGGTGGTGTTCGTGATGAGGCAGAAATTCGTGGCCATCGACGAACCTATGTGGGGGCGCTTCCAGGACGAATTATTCAGGGCATTCGTCGCGTCGAAACCAACAATCCAGTATTTATGCTGGATGAAATTGATAAAATTGGCACCGATTTTCGCGGAGATCCATCGGCTGCCTTGCTTGAAGTTTTGGATCCTGAACAAAATCAAAACTTTTCAGACCATTATCTGGATGTTCATTTTGATTTAAGTAAAGTGATGTTTATTACCACTGCCAATGTCCTGGAAACCATTCCACCGGCACTTAAAGACCGGATGGAAACCATTCGGCTGTCTGGCTATATGTTGGAAGAAAAACTTAAAATTGCAGATCGTTACCTCATCCCTCGACAACGCAATGAAAATGGACTGGAAAAAGAGCAAATTCGATTTACGCCGGCATCAATAAAGAGAATTATCAACAGCTACACACATGAAGCCGGTCTGAGAAATCTTGAAAGAGAAATTGCAGCTGTATGTCGCGGAGTAGCGACCAAAATTGCAACCAAAGTGTCAACAGATGAAACCATATTGCTTTCATCTGTTTATGATTACTTGGGTCCTATCAAATATACTCCTGAACTTGCCAAAAAATCATTGGTTCCTGGGGTATGCACTGGTCTCGCCTGGACCGAATCTGGCGGAGATATTTTGTTTATTGAGGCTATCAAAATGAAAGGGTCGAATAAACTTCAACTGACAGGAAAACTCGGCGAGGTCATGAAAGAGTCGGCCAATTCTGCCTTAAGTTTTGTGAGAGCCAAAGCCACTTTATTTAATATTGATGAAAGCCTGTTTGAAAAACATGATATTCATATCCATGTGCCTGCCGGTGCGACACCTAAAGATGGACCATCAGCAGGTGTTACTATTTTGACTGCCCTTGTTTCCTTGCTTACAGAAAAAAATATCCCCCATGATCTAGCCATGTCAGGTGAAATTACACTGCGGGGCCAGGTGCTTTCTGTGGGGGGAATAAAGGAAAAGGTCCTGGCGGCATATCGTGCGGGTATCAAAAAGATTATTTTGCCCAAAGATAATCAAAAAGATATGGAAGATATTCCTAAAAAAATTCAGGATAGTATTCAGTTTCATTTTGTTGAGGAGATGATGCAGGTACTTGCCCTTGCTTTGCAGGTTAAGCATACTGAACCATAAAGGAATGAGGTTTGTCCATGAAACAATTCAATTACCAATGGATCAAGAAATTGAGCCTTTTAATTTGTTTGGTATTTTGGTCATCGTGCCTTTCCAAGCAAATCATTCATTCAACACCATCAAGATGTCAATATGGGAAACCCTATCAGATCAAAAATAAATGGTACTATCCCATGACATATATAGATTATTTTGAACAAAAGGGCATTGCCTCCTGGTATGGTAAAAAGTTTCATGGACGAAAAACATCCAATGGCGAAACTTATGACATGTATGGCATTTCAGCAGCCCATAAAACACTTCCCTTAGGCACTGTTGTTCGGGTCTACAACCTGGATAACAAAAGGTGTATGACTGTCCGGATTAATGATCGCGGACCATTTATCGAAGGCCGGATTATAGACTTATCGTATGCTGCTGCTAAAAAAATGGGTTTTGCGCAAAAAGGGACCGCCAATGTGTATATTCAAACAGTCAAATGTCCTGAACCCAAACAGAAGTCTAAACCATTAAAAGCGAAAAAGCATCAAAAAGCATTGCCAAAACAAATGGTCAGCCGAAATTGTTTTCAAATTCAAGTTGGTGCCTTTAGTGATCGCCGCAATGCTGCATCTTTATGCAATCGATTGAAGCCACTGTTTAAAGATTCCCACATTTCGAAAAGTCAATCAAAAAGCAAAACTCTGTATCGGGTGTTGATTGGCAATTGTATGCCGCAACAGAAAGCGGTTTATGTTGAACGACAGTTAGGGCATCATGGTTTTCAAGATGCTTTTGTTGTGGCACAGGTGAAGTAACTTCATATCATCCATTCAGAAAGCTGTTCTGGGCATCCTTCATATTCCAGTTAACACTTTTTTTTTGTACGATTTGTCTTATGTAGAGACGCACGGCAGTGCGTCTCCGAGCAAAGAAAGGGCAAAATTTTTTTGGTTCTTAATTTTAAAGACATGATCGAC
>Ga0272440_1002974_pt1 | contig 12915 bp, 12 predicted proteins | sample SSMMMBAug17_FD_192440 | JGI IMG/M metagenome (GOLD analysis project Ga0272440, IMG submission 192440) | Marine sediment archaeal communities from Little Sippewissett salt marsh, Falmouth, MA, United States - SSM-MMB-Aug17 | ecosystem: Environmental > Aquatic > Marine > Wetlands > Sediment ...
TTGAACGACATATAACGCTTAATCGAGCAATGTATGGTTCTGATCAGGCGGCTTCAATTGAGCCCGGCGGCTTTAAAAGACTGGTTGACACTGTCAGAATAATTGAAAAAGCACTTGGTGATGGTAAAATTCAAATTATTGAAAAAGAAATACCAATTGCTCAAAAACTAAGAGAACACCTTCCATTTGAAGCAAGCGGTAAGTCTTTATAATTCTTATCATTATATATTATAAGTTTTAATTTTTTATAGGTAGATGGCTATGAACAATAAAATTGTCGCAGTAATCCCAGCAAGAAGTGGTTCGAAGGGGGTTAAAAATAAAAACATACATCCTCTTAATAGTAAACCATTAATATCTTTCAGTATTCAAGCTGCAAATTTTACTCAAAGTATAGAGCGTGTTTTTGTTTCAACGGATTCCCAGCAATATGCTGAAATAGCCTTAAAATATGGCGCTGAAGTCCCATTTTTAAGGCCAAAAGAAATCTCTCAGGATATGAGCACAGATTATGAATTTATGAACCATTTTCTTAACTGGTATTACAAAACGAATAATTCAGTTCCTGCATATATTATTCATTTACGTCCAACTACTCCATTAAGAGATCCAGCAATTATTGAAAAGGCGATTCAAACAATGATAAATTGTGAAAACGCTACTGCTCTTAGATCAATTCATGAAATGAGTGAATCGGCTTACAAAACTTTCGAACTTACTGACTCTTTGCTAAAGTGTATCGGAACAGGATCTTATGAACTTGATCATGCAAATAATGCAAGACAATCTTTTCCAACTACATACTTTGCGAACGGTTATGTAGATATTCTAAAATCGGAAATTATTGTAAACGATAATTTAATTCATGGAAATAAAGTAATTGGATACATAACCCCCTGTACCACTGAAGTAGATACATATGATGATATAGATTATCTTGAATTTCTAATACAAACAAAGAGCAAAAAAATTGTGGATAAACTTTTTGGAGAATCAAATGTCGTATAATTTTTTATTAGACCCTGTAAATGTTCCTTCTATAAATACTTCAAATAGAATCATCAAAACATCAATACCATGTGAAGGAACAAAAGACATCATAATAAGAATGCGCCAAAGAGAGTCACGCTCCATGCAAGGGCAAATGCCGATTGTGTGGGATAAAGCCGAAGGTTACTCTGTGTATGATCGCATGGGAAATAAGTGGATTGATTTTACATCAACCATTTTTGTGACCAATATTGGACATGCGCATCCATACCTAACAGAAGCTTTGCATTCAACTTTAAAAAAACCATTAATACATACGTATGCTTATTTTAATGAAAAGCGACTTGAGTATATTGAAAAACTCGTAGCTTTTGCTTCTAAGCCGTTTGAAAAGGCTTTTTTGCTTTCTTCTGGTTCAGAAGCTACTGAAGCAGCACTCAAATTAATGCGAATGTATGCCCAAAAAGCTGGAAAGAAACCCGGAATAATCTGTTTTGAAGGAAACTGGCACGGTAGAACAATGGGAGCGCAGCAGTTAAGCAGCAATATGTCACAAAAGTCATGGATAGGTTATCTGGATCCTCATATATACTTTTTGCCATTCCCCTATCCCTGGGCTATGCAACAAGATATGAGTGGTAAAGATTTTTTTCTAAATAGCTTGAAGGATTTAGAAAAAAAAGGTATTTCCCCAGAAAAAGATGTTTGTGGCATTATGTTAGAAACATTTCAAGGATGGGGCGCCGTCTTTTATCCTAATGAATTTATTCTCGAAGTTGAACAATTTTGCAAAAAAAATAACATTCTAATAACGTTTGATGAAATGCAATCCGGTTTTGCGCGAACCGGAAAAGCATTTGGATTTGAACATTATGGAGTCACACCGGATTTATTGTGCTGCGGAAAAGGTATGGGAGCCGGTTTGCCTTTGTCAGGTGTTATTGGTAAAGCTGAAATTATGGATCTACCTGAAACAGGAAATATGAGCAGCACTCACTCAGCGAACCCACTTGTATGCACAGCCGGGCTCGTAACTCTTGAGATCATTGAAAGTGAAAATTTAATTCATGTATCAGAACAACGAGGAAAATTGCTTCATTCTCTTCTCAAGAATCTTCAATCAGATTTCAATCACTGTATTACCCATATATTAGGAAAAGGTATGATCGCTTCGATTATATTTTGCGATTTAAATACTAAGCTTTCTGCTCCTTTCTTGGCAAGTCGAGTTTCAGAAAGATGTATGCAAAAAGGCTTATTAGTTGTTCATACAGGGCGTGAGTCAATTAAAATTGGCCCACCATTGATAATTTCTGATGACGCTTTAATTGAAGGAATTGATGTTATTAGAGAAGCAATAAAGGAGGTTTTAGATGAAGAATAAGGCAACAGGAAACATAAGACACATAGGAATTGTTGTACAAGACATGGACTTAATGACTAATTTTTATACTGATACGTTTGGGTTTAAATCCAACCTACTACAAAATGAATCAGGTCCATTTATATCAACTATTCTAGGACATGAAAATATAAAAGTAACAACACATAAATTTCTTGACGAAAAAGGGCAGTGCTTAGAATTACTCTTTTTTCCAGACAAGCCCAAAATGAATAAACATAGAAAAGATTTATTTAATTTAGGAATAGCTCATATGGCTCTAACTGTTTCTGATATAGATTCGATTTATGATAAATTGGTTTCACAAGGAATTTCATTTATATCTCCAATTCAATATGCACCAGGAAATAAAGTGAAGGTCGTTTTCTGTGAAGACCCTGAAGGTAATTATCTTGAATTGGTTGAAGAATTATAGCGTTTTTTTCTTAATTTTGTATGAAATTCTTTGAAATTCAAATACATCATCAATTGTAGAATGAACAATTAGCGAAGTATAGCTTTTTGTTGTTATTGTAAAGAGGAGATACATTATGCCTACAGAGCATAAATTAAGTAATTGGAGTCAAGAAGAAAAAGATTATGAGAAGTTGAGAAATCAACTTATAAATGAAGTTGATTTGAAATCATATATTGACCACCCCTTTTTATTTATCAAAAGGCAGAGAGTTACTGACTATATTACCCGTATTGAACTTTTTAAAAAAATTCTTAACGTACAGGGATCTGTTGTTGAATGTGGCGTACATAAGGGGGGAAGTTTGATGTTGTATTATCATTTATCATCTATTCTTGAACCATACGGTTTCAATAGAAAAATTATTGGTTTTGATACTTTTGAAGGTTTTCGTTCTTTGTCTGAGAAAGATCATAATTTGGCTGATGAATCTATCTTTTCAGACACAAGCTATGAAACCCTTCGAAAGTCTGTTGAATTAAATGACAAAAACAGAACATTATCACATATATCGAAATGCGAGATAATTAAGGGGGATGCAACTATTTCAATTCCAAAATACAAAAAGGAAAATCCTCATCTTATCATAGCTCTATTATATATTGACTTTGATATATATGAACCTACAAAAGTGGCAATCCAAGAATTGTTACCATTAGTTCCAAAAGGGGGGATCGTTGCTTTTGATGAATTAAACGCAAAGAAATGGTCTGGAGAAACTGAAGCTGTTAAGGAATTGCTTCAATTAGATACGCTGAAATTACAAAAATTCTATTTTGACCCTTGGCCATCATTTTTTGTTGTTGGAGAGTGAACTACATGAATGCATTAATGCAATAGCTACAAAGAGTTTCACCTTAAGTTTTTTTTATGATATGGGGTTGAATTTTATCAAACAGTATGATCATATAACTCAGAATCCCATTGAGAGAAGCTATCTGGTAAAGATATGATTATGAGCGAAAAACCCTGGGAAAAATTTTTATCGGACATAAAACTAATCAAATAAAAATAAAAAAGGAGATAAATAGATGAATGATATTTTCAATGTAGCTGATAAAGTAGTTGTGGTCACAGGAGGTGGTAGAGGCAATGGAAAATCGATAGCAGAAGGTTTTGTGCAAAGAGGTTCTTTAGTATATTCTATTGATGTTAATTTTGAAGAAATTCCTGAAAAAAAAGAAAACCTTTTTCCAATTGAGTTTGATTTACGTGCATTAACTCAAATACCAGAATTAGTAGAAAAAATACATTCAAAAGATGGAACCATAGATGTATTGATTAATAATGCAGGTATTTCCTTAAGTGGAGATAATCCCTATTCAGAAGAAGTATTAGAACAAACTTTTTCTATTAACTTTAATGCTGCTTATTTATTGAGTTATCATACCTGTTTACTAATGTCTAAAACAAGGGCTGGATCTATTATAAATATTACTAGTTTAGGTGCATTGCTTGGATTCCCGAATAATCCATCCTATCAAGCTTCAAAAGCTGCTTTAAGACAACTAACGAAAGCGTTAGCAATGGATTTTGGAAAATATGGTATCAGAGTCAATAACTTATGTCCTGGTTATATTCTCACATCAATGACTAAGTCAAGTTATCACAATGTAATCTTACGAGACGAAAGATCAAATAGGATGATTCTGGACAGATGGGGATCGCCAAAAGATTTAGTCGGCGCATGTATATTTTTAGCTTCTGAAGCTTCTGAATATATTACAGGGATTGATCTTCCTGTGGATGGTGGCTGGCTAGCAAAAGGTTTATAAACCCTATAAATGCAGATAAGATATGAAAGAATTATTTAATAATCTTAGTCCATCGCTCAAAAAGAGATTTATGAATGTGTCTTTAATTGCTTTAGATTTTGACGGAGTTCTTACAGATAATAAAGTTGTTCATTGTCAAGATAACAAGGAAAGCATATGTAGATCTCGGGGAGATAGTCTAGCTGTTGATTTGTTAGACGAGGCTGGACTATATAAAAAAAAACAGTATAAATCTTTTAATCATGTAATTGATCTCGTTATACTATCAAAAGAGAGTAATCAAATTGTCAATTCAGTTTCAGAAAAGATAAAAATAAAATGCCAAAATTCTGTTTATAATAAACTTGAGGCATTGAAAGAAGAAGCACAATTAAGAACGTTAGATTTGAAAAACGTTTTATTCATTGGCAACGATCTTAATGATTTTAAGTGTATAGAAGCAGCAGGAGTAGGGGTTGCAGTTATAGATTCTTATCCACAAGTACTTAAAATAGCAGATTATGTTACTTCGAACAAAGGTGGAAATGGAGCATTTCGAGAAGTTTGCGAACTTGTTATGCATGCAAAAAGCGTCCACCCCTTCCCTTAATAGTATACCTCTGGGGACTTCAATGGATAGAAAAACAAACAAATTTGTATATGATGTCGTGTTCATCAATATTTGTGTTCATGGAGGATCATTTCATAAAATAATTTACATTTCAGAACTTTTAAAGAAAAAAGGCCTGAGGAGCATTGCGCTTTTTAGTTGCGAGGCACCACTTGGTTTGCAGCCTGGAATTGATTTTGACTCGGAAACACAAAAATCTTTATGTGAAGGTCGTGTACTTTTTCTCAACCATACAGAAATAAAATCTTTCATAAAACAAAATAACGCAAGACTATTCTTTTTTGATTTTAATAAATCATCGATAATTGGTGAACTTGTTCAGGATGCAAAAAAGCATGTTGATGCACAAATAGCTCAAATTAGTTTTATATTTGATACTTTTTGTTATTGGGGAAGTCATTATTTGTTTATATCTCACCCGCTAACATTGTGGTTTTATATCGAACACGCTGATGGTCCATGTGAAAAAATATTGGAGACTGCAAAAAAAATTTATTTTGTTGGAAATCTTTTATCAGAACCGATCTGCAATATATGGACAACGCCAATAAACAGTGCAAGTTCGTTAATAAAGAAATATAATCTGAATCCCGATTTACCAATTTGTTTGTTTCTACCAGACAGAACAGACGGAAAATTGTCATATTATGGTGATATTATAGATGCTGTTCGGAAAGCATCGTTAAATTTGCTTATTAAGTTACATCCATGGGAGTATAAAAATTTGCAGCATGGTTTTGACAATGCGTATGGTAAAAATAGAACATCAGCAGACGAATGGGGTGTTAGCGCCATTGAAGAAAAAGATGCTTCCTGGGCGACTGCCTTTTCCGACCTAATTATTGTGGCAGGTTCCTCAGTTGCTATCGAAATGCCTTTTTGGCAGAAACCAGTCATTTATTATAACAAAAAGAATTGGAGAACTGACATTGTCAGAGATACTTCGATTAGAGTGAATTCGAAATCAAAACTAAAGCGTGTGCTGCAAAAAGAAGAATGGAAAACAATAACAAAAGATCATTTTTCTCAAGGGATGAAGGCCATTCATCCCTATGATTTTGCGCCAGATGGTGTAGTAGAATCGCTTGTTGAGAAAATTTTATATATTTTATCGTCTGATCCAAATAAAAAAGAGGGCTACCAAAGTGATTTGGAGCTGAAAAATATGTACGCGCCATATCTTTATCAAACAAAAAAATGGAAGGGGTCGCCGATAAAAAGTATGAAAAATAAAATTTTTGAACATTTTAAATCTTATATTTTTAAATAAATTCAATACTATATCATACATAATAGAATAAAAATAAATCGATAATATTATAGGAATTTTTCGTATGCCGTCCAAATTATGTCCATTTTGTAAAAGAACATCAGAAATAATAATGACTGAAGAACTTCGTCGTGGAAAAGGTCGTGTTTTTTTTTGTAAAAACTGTGAAGTTGGATTTCTCGAAAAATTCATCACCAATGAAGAAGAATATTATAATAACGTATATCGAAAAAAATATTCACATCGAAGTGTATCATGTGAAACCAATCCTTCAGAACTTTTTAATATATATAAATCCTTTCAAAATGATCGCTTGTCTATACTCAAACAATATGCTTCGGGAAAAAATTCTTTATTAGAGATAGGTGCTTCAGCAGGTCAATTTCTTGTTCATGTGAAAGATTTGTTTCCAATTGTGAATGCCATCGAACTTGATTCTTCATGCGTTAGCTATATTCAAGAAATGTTTAGCATTGATGCGGACAATAAGACACTTGAACATTCAAAATTTAAAAATAAAACCTATGATATTTGCTGCTCTTTTCAAGTAATGGAGCATACGTCGGATCCGAAACAATATTTGCAATCCATATTTAAAGCCTTAAATCATAAAGGCATCGCTCTTATTGAAGTGCCGAATTTATATGACCCCCTGATCTCAGTCTGGAATATTCATGAGTATTCAAAATTCTATTATCATGAAGCACATAATTTTTATTTTACTGAAGAATTTCTTCGCAGACTTTCACAAGAAACAGGCTTTACAGTGCTTCAAACATATTTTCTCCAAGATTATAATCTTCTTAACCATTTAAACTGGATTATGAATAAGCAACCACAAACAACATGTGAGATTGGATTAAATATACCTGAAGTAAAAAGTACTGAAACTGAAATAGGGACATGGTTAAGTCAAAAACTACAAGATTTAAATTCTGAGTATATAAAAAAATTGTCCGAACACAAAAAAACATCAAATATTATGATGGTGTTACAAAAAAAATAAACAAACTCTTTTCAACTATACCTTAGTATATAATAATATCTCTCTTGTAGATATAGACAATTGGAGCATCGTGTCAAAGATATTCAATATATTTAAAACCCTATTTGTAAATCTCCCCAAAAAACGAAAATCACAATTTTGGATTATCTTATTTGGAATGATTTTGATGTCTATCACTGAGACATTCGTTTTAGGGTGTATTGCATTTTTTGCGTCTCTTATCGCAGATACCAATAAAGTAATGACCTCTAGCTATGTCTTATTCATCAATGATTTTTTAAGATTGCCATTTTTAAATGATTCAAGGAATTTGATCATATGTGTTAGTATTGTTGTCGTTTGTCTGGTTTTTATTAAAAATTTCTCTAAAGCACTAGTGAGTTACTGGAGTATAAAATTTTCAACATTAGTTGAAGGCTTTTTTGCGGGAAAGCTTGTATCTGGTTTCTTAAAAATGCCTTACGAATGGCATCTTTATCAGAACTCAGCGGATCTAATACTTGTTTCAGCGAATTGGAGAACATTAATAGGTAGAAGATTTATTACTTCGTTCCTTCAGGTCCTTGCTGATAGTTTAATGGTTTCTATTATGCTAACATCATTGCTGATAGTTCAACCATATGTTTCTCTGATCGTCATTTCAATTCTTGGTATAACCAGCTTCTTACTTTTTTATAGTATTCGAAAAAAATTAGACGTAATAGCCCTACAAAAAAGTGATTATGATCAAGCTATTAATCAACAAGCGACAAAGATAATCCATGGATATAAAGATGTAAAAATATCAGGCAAGCAATCTATATTGACTGGTCAGTATAACAAGAACTTATATGAAGTCTCAGGGATTCAAGCATTACAAGGCTTGTTTACTGGTTTACCCACCTTGTTATTGGAATCTATGGGCTTTTTTATGATCTCATGTACGATTTGTTTTATGATGTTTGTTCTTGATTATTCTGTTGCAAGGGTTAGTGGTACAATAACTTTATTGGCAGTTACTGCATGGCGCGTATTACCCGCTATGAATAGAATTTTAGCGCAAGTGACATCATTAAGAAGTGTCATCCCATATCTTGATAAAATTTTACACTACATTATAGAGATCCAGGCCAATGATACACAAAATTATTCACATCAACCACCGACAGACAAACAAGAAATAGATTTAAATAAAGCAATAATCTTGAATAATATAACATTTTCATATAGAAACACTCATAAACTTGCATTAGACAATATTAGTTTTTCAATAAACAAGGGAAGTGTTATTGGATTAATTGGTGCTTCTGGTGCCGGAAAAAGCACATTAGTGGATATCGTAACAGGCCTATTGGTTCCTTCACAAGGAAAGATTCACGTAGATGATCAGGAACTTGATAGTTATGAAATTCGTTCAAATTGGTTAACAAAGCTGGGTTATGTCCCTCAAACACCCTATATATTTGATGGAACAATTGCTGAAAATATTGCATTTGAGGTTACACCGAATGCGATAAATAAAGATTATATTTTAGAATGCTGTCAAATGGCGGCAATGAGTGATTTTTTAGATGACCTGCCAGAAAGTATTGATTCATACATAGGAGAAAGGGGAGTTCGGCTCTCCGGCGGACAACGACAAAGAATATCAATTGCAAGAACTTTATACCAGAAACCAGAGCTAATCATATTCGATGAAGCCACCAGTGCTCTGGACAATGAAAATGAAAAAGCAATCCTGAAAACAATATATGGCTTAAGAGGCAAACAAACAATGATAATTGTTGCACATCGGTTATCAACAATAGAATCTTGTGATATTGTCGTTGTTCTTGAACAGGGGAAACTAAAACAAATGGGACCACCGCATGAAATACTTAATCAAAAAAAGTAATTAAATCACGACAAAACATATTGGGCATGCAATGAAACCAATTATTAAAATCAATCTTGATGCAAAAATAAACAGCCATGAACCTATGATATTAGAATTAGGTAGTGGCAATAAAAAACCTGATCATTCAAGAGTTTATATTGATCGCCTTGAGTTACCTGGTGTAGACATTATCGCAAATCTTGAGGATGGTCTTCCGTTTTTACCTGACAATTCTGTCGATGCGATTTATTCAAACAGCTTTTTAGAACATATCAATAATTTAGAATTTTTGATGTATGAAATTTGGCGTGTATTAAAGCCAAATGGTCAGAAATATGTTTTTGTTCCTCATTTTTCCAATCCATATTATTATTCTGACTATGCACATCACAGATTTTTTGGCTTATATTCATTTGAGTATTTTTCTAAATCTCAAACATCTTATAAACGGAAGGTTCCCGACTTTTATCATCAGTTTTCATTTCATACTGAAAAATTAACATTAGTGTTTAACTCTCCCTGGAGAACACGAAAGATAATAAAAAAATTTGCTCAAAAAATATTTAATATCAATAATAAATGGCAGGAATTTTATGAAGAAAATTTATGTTATTTAATTCCTTGCTATGGAATTCAAGCAATATTGAAACCTGAAAAATAAATCATATATAATTATTAAAACAATTAAGCCGAGTATAAAAATCAATGAATATAATTCTCATCAACTATGATAATGGTTCTCGCTGGCCTGTTCTGCCAGAGCACTTACTAGTTTTATCCGATGTTTTAAAACGTAAAGGCCACAGAGTTGAGATCAAAGACTACAATCTAACAAAAGAGCCGTACGAAAAACTTGAAGAGATTTTATTGTCTTACGCTGTCGTTGGCTTGGGATTTATTTCAGGTTACTACCAGCATGCCGAAGTCCAGAAAATAGCCACAGTGATTAACAAATCTCGCTATCGAAAACAGTTTAAATTTATTATTGGTGGACATGCGCCTTCTGCAGGCCCTGAATATTATATGAAACTTCTCAATGCGGATACTGTTTTCACAGGTCCTGCTGATGTTTCACTTCCTACCTGGATAGAAGATGGTATGCCTGATGGAATCGTTCCCTCAAAAGGCTTCGATTTAACTCCCCATTCCTATGATATTGAAGGCATGGACGTGTATAAACGAATATGCTTTCCCGCGACCAAAAGTGATGAATTTGCAATACAGTTGTTGTCGGGAAGAGGCTGCCCTTATAAGTGTTTATTCTGTTACCGGATGACCCAAAATTTCGTTCAATATAGCATTCCGGATCTGGTAGATCAGATTGTCTGGTTGGCTGAGAATCACTCTATTCGTCATTTTCAACTAAGCGATGAGCTGTTTATGGCAAATCGAAAGTACATTGAAAAATTCTGCGAATCTGTCGTTGATGTTCAGATGAAAAAGGGATGGCAGTTCGGCTTTGATTGTAATGCACGGCTTAATATGGCGAAACCTGATCTGCTTAAGATAATGAAAGATTCTGGATTTCGATATCTAAACTTTGGCGTAGAGGCCTTGGATGATATTGTTTTAGCATCTATGCACAAACAGCAGACAATAAAGGAAATAATCCAGGGTATAGAGGCGACTCTCACTGCAGGGGTGTCACCGGGGATTAACATGATATGGGGAAATCTGAATGATACAGAAAAAACCCTTGAGAAGGCCGTAGAATTTATAAACAGTTATTCTGATGGTGTGGAATTAAGGACGATACGACCCGTTACGCCTTATCCAGGTACTGCATTATTTAATAAACTAATACAAGAGGAACGTTTGCCGGCTGATAATCCGATTGAACATTTTTACAAAAAACATGTTAACTCCGACCTGTTTAGCTTTCACTGGATGTCCCAAATTTCAAATGAAGAGGCCGATAAAATGCTGTATTGGGCCAATATGGAGATATTTAAACGCTATTTGCAGGATCATCAGACAAAGGTCAGTGAAAACACAAAAGGATTTTATGAACACCAGAAACCACCACAAAATTTTAGGGGGTGGCGAGCGGTTTAATATCAATTTATTTGCCGAAGATAACAGTCTTTTTTTCAAAATTAAATTTTCAATTTTCAAAACATTCAAAGAAAAAAACAGGTGTCAATTTCTGACATCTTGAATGAATAGGTAGGCTTTATGAATTTGATTGCATTAGTTCCGATGAAAGGACATTCTGATAGAGTACCCAATAAAAATATGAAAATGTTTTCAGATAGACCGCTATTCCATGCAGTAATGGACACACTATCAAACTCTCGTTTTATTCAACGAATTGTTATTAATACGGATTCTCAGGTTATAGCTGATAATGCAAAAAAACATTATGATCGTGTTGATATAATCTGGAGACCAGAAAATATTCAAGGCGATTTTGTATCGATGAATAAGATTATCGAATATGATACTCAGCATTATTCAAATGAGTATTTTTTACAAACACATAGTACAAATCCTTTACTATCAGTACAAACAGTTGATAGGGCAATTGATGATTATTATTCTTCTATAGATACCTATGATTCATTGTTTTCTGTGAATCGTTTACAGACAAGGTTATATTGGGAAGATGTGAAGCCTGTTAATCATAGTCTTGAAGAACTAAAAAGAACTCAAGATTTACCCCCAGTATTTGAAGAAAATTCAAATATCTATATATTTTCAAAGACATCCTTTCGTAATGCGGGGAATAATAGAATTGGAAAAAGGCCCAAAATGTTTGAAATGAATCAAATGGAATCTATAGATATAGATGAGCAACAAGATTTTGAATTGGCCGAGTTAATTTATCAAAAAAGGCAGAATTTGAAGAAATAAGTATTTTAATTAAAGGAGATTTATGAGTAAGAAAGTTGTTGTATTTGGCGGATCGGGTTTTATGGGTAGCCACGTAGCAGATGCATTAAGTGAAGAGGGCTATGATATTACAATTGTAGATATCAAACCATCACCATATTTAAATCATGGACAAAAAATGATTACAGGTGATATCTTAAATCATGATTCTGTAGTAGAGGTTGTTCGAGATCACGATATTGTATATCATTTTGCTGGTATTGCTGATATTTCTGATTGTGCTAAAAATCCGGTTGAAACAGTCAAATACAACATTTTAGGAACTGTCAATATTCTTGATGCATGTGTAAAAGCAAATGTAGAACGTTTTATGTTTGCAAGTTCGGCCTATGTCTATAGTTCATACGGCTATTTTTATCGCTCAAGTAAGCAGGCTTGTGAGTCATTAATTGAAGATTACTATAACTTGTATGGCTTGAAATATACTAGCTTGCGATATGGATCACTTTATGGTGAGCGAGCAGATGAACGAAATTCTATATATAGACTTCTTAAGCAAGCAATTTCTACAGGAAAAATTCAATACCATGGTAAAGGAGATGAAATACGTGAGTTCATTCATGTCCAGGATGCAGCCAAAAGTAGTGTAGTTGCCCTTGATAAGAGCTACGAATGCCAATGTATTATGTTGACAGGTACTCAGGTTATGAAGTATTCTGAA
>Ga0272440_1002975_pt1 | contig 12914 bp, 7 predicted proteins | sample SSMMMBAug17_FD_192440 | JGI IMG/M metagenome (GOLD analysis project Ga0272440, IMG submission 192440) | Marine sediment archaeal communities from Little Sippewissett salt marsh, Falmouth, MA, United States - SSM-MMB-Aug17 | ecosystem: Environmental > Aquatic > Marine > Wetlands > Sediment ...
CGATTTGACCTCATCAGAATTCAGTTTCTTTTCTTTGCAGATACATTCATAGGCATAAAAATAAATTAAGTTCTTTTTGTATTCTTTCTCAGGGTAAGCTTCGTTAAAACCATTCATACACTCAACAAATTTATCCAGGCATAATGGTAGTTGAGCATTCTTGTCTTTTCTGATTTCATGAAGAATATCTTCCAATTCACCTTTGCCATCAATATGGGAAATATAGCAAAAAATATTGATAATATCGCCTTCAAAGTCAATAGCAGCTTTAATATTTGGTGATTGAATAACGTTTTTTACTCCAAATGCTTTTTCAATTGCAGGATTTATAATACAGTCTATTTTCCCTTTTGCACCTGAATTATTTGCATCAATTTGAATACCAATATTTTTTGTTTCGCCTTTCTTAATCTGTATTTTCAGGGTATTCAATACAGAAAAAATTGCATCCTGACCTTTTGCATTCTTAACACGATCTATTATAAGATATTTTTTTGGAAATATTTCATTTAAATACGAAATGTAAGCTTCCAAAAATTTTTTATCACTCATTCCTTCAACAATAATAACATTCATCTAACATCCATCCCTAAAGAAAAGTGATCCGCCAATCTAAGAGAATCCAATACTGTTACAACAATTTTGTCTGAATCCACCTTTCTTGACAAATTAATATACTTCATATTTTCATGATCACAAATATTTGCCACCCTTGAAAAAGATTCAATACATTCCTTTGAATGAGTTACAGCAAAAACCTGGCAATTGGCCTGACTGGCTGTATCAAAATTAATTTTCCACATTTTATCATATTTTGTATAATGAATACCATTTTCAACTTCATCAATATAGAGTTGTCCATCTCTACTTTTCCAAAGAGAACAAACAATAGCAATATATCTATTCAACCCCCCTCCCATGGAAGATAATAAAACAGGAACATTCTTATCCTTTAGTTTTATTTTAAAAGTGCTGAACTGCTCTGTCGGCCTTACCAGTAATGACTCAATTCGAGGGTCAAAATTATTAAGAAAACTATTGATCTCAGCAATCATACCTAAATCAACAATTGTTCCATAAAGTTTAGATAAATGTCTTTCATCAAGGTTCCCTGGGGTTATAAAATTTATATTTTTTGTGGCGTGATTTGAAGAGCGTATAAATGTCTGATCTTTCCGGTTTATAATATCAATGAATTTGTTATAAGGGATAGTCTTTGACTTGCTGTTTACAATAAGCTCTATGAATAAATTGTCATCAAATATATTTTCATCATCAGTTATACTTGGAAGCATGGTCTGATCAATACCTTTTATTACTAAAGAAAAATTTGACTTATCAGACTGAATACTTAAATTATTCTTTTTGTAAGTAACAATATCAAACTCATTGAAGTTTTGTGAATATGAATGTTGCCTTCTGTAAATATTATCCCTTAATGATATTGCACAAGACACAGGATCTATAGCGCTGGCAGAGATTTCCAATGCTTCAAGAAAAGCACTTTTCCCAACATTATTATCACCACCTATTAAATTGATTCGCTTGAGATTTTTTACTTTCAGAAAATCAAAACATCGGAAATTTTCAATTTGTATCTGTTCAACAAATTTTGGTGCCATTTTGAACCTCATTTTGTAAATTGTAGATACTTTAATATTGCATTGTATGATTTATATAAAAATCAATTTTATAATTTATAAATGTTCAAAGCTAAAAGCTAATTATAATCAACTTTGTAAATAAATAGATTAATTGATATTCATATGAATGGGGAGGAATATAGATGAATTATATTTTACACCCATTTTGTCAAGACGATTCTTCATCAATGCTTCACCTTTGGTTGCTTTGTACTCTTTAAGATAAATTCTTAGAATTTCTATATTATCTTCTTCAGATAAAAGATTAAATCGTTTAAGAGATAATTGATCCAAACGTTCTTTTGCTTGTTTTGCATATATAGTATTTCTGTATTTTTTTATAAAATTTTGAATACTTTTTGTATCTGTTTCTTTTGCAAGTGCCTTGTACACCTTTGCCGCTGATTCCAATATAAGTGATTGATTGATTTCTGATTTAAATTTCCCTCTGTATTGTTTTCTGAAGTTTGTAAGTAATTGATAATTCCATGTTTCATTTTTTAATTTTATCGCTGCATATTTATCACCATTTTCCGAAGAATTATAATTCAATTGATTAGAACTCCATATCAACCATTCATTATTTGGTAAGAAGCTTATTACCATAACTTCTTTTCCATTTTTTAAATCTCTTAATCGAATTGATTTATCACTAAAGGATGAAGAAACACTATATTTAGCACTCGGGCTGAAATTAATACAGTTTAAGAATAATGTTTTGATAGGTAGATTTATCTCTTGATCTGTTTTTGGATCATTACTCAAAAAATCTATTGCTCTGCTACCATGATAAGATTGAAGAGAACTACCTCTATGAATGAATCGAATACACCTGAATGAGTTTGTATGTCCAAGAAAAAATTTAACCTCTTGTTCAGATTTTGGATAAACATTCCAAGTTGCAATTGTCCCGTTTGAACTACCACTGATGAAAGAGTTTCCATCAGGACTAAAACTAACTGTAATTATGTTATCTAAATGACTTTCAAAAATTTTATATAAATTACCTTTTGCGAGATAATAGCTTTCTCCTTTCTTTTCTATTGGTGTAGGTAAACCAGATTTTTCGAATAACCAGACAAGTTTATTAGAATGAATGTCCCATATTTTTATCCCTTTGTATTGTTTTGCAACAATAATAAATCTACTATCTGGGCTAAAATTAAGATAAGATTCAGAAACAAAAAAATCATAACCATCCTTTTCAAAAGTTTTGATACACTCTCCGGAATCGAGGTTCCATATTTTTACAGATCCATAAGACTTTGATGCAATAAATTTTCCATCAGGACTAAACTTTGTTAGATAAACTCCTTCTTTATGTCCATTTAATTCTTTTAGAAGATTCCCTGTTTTGACACTCCAAAGCTTAATCTTTTTATCAAAGCTGCCTGACAGGACCTTTTTTCCATTTGGACTAAAAGTTACTGATGAAACACAATCTGTATGTCCGTCAAACACTAATGATACAAAATCTGAATGTCCGTCAAAAGTTTTTATAAGTTTTCCTGATTCAGATTCCCAAAGTTTTGCTGTTTTGTCACAGCTGCCAGAAACAATGTATGAGCCATCTGGGCTAAAATTTACGGATATTACATGATCTGTATGTCCAACAAAGGTTTTGGAAAGTTTTCCAGATTCAATATCCCAAAGTTTTAAAGTATTATCTGAACATCCAGAAATGAGATGCGTTTCATCTGGACTGAATTGGACAGGATAAGCATGATTAAGTTTAGGAAAAGTTTTAATTATTTTTCCAGTTTCTATGCTCCAGTATAGTACTTTATTGTTAGATGTACCTGAAACTATACTTTTAGCATCAGGACTAAAATTTACTGACAACACATCTTTAGAGTTTTTATCGAATGATTTTATTTGATTACCTGTTTTAATGTCCCACAATTTTATAGATTTATCACTGCTTCCTGAAATAATATATTTTCCTTTTGGACTAAATTTTACAACGTTCACCTCATCAGTGTGACCAATAAAATTTTTTTCAAGCTTGCCAGATTCAGTTTCCCAAAGTTTAACTGTATTGTCCTTACTTCCTGAAACCAAATATTTGCAATCTGGACTGAAATCTATTGATTGCACAGATTCTTCATGTCCAATAAAGAATCTGATTTTTTCCTTTGTAGTAGTATTCCAAAGAATTATTTTTTTATCTCTACCTCCAGAAGCAATATACTTTCCATCTGGGCTTAAACTTACTGACATATAGCTATCTAAATTTTCAACAAAAGAGTGTAAAACTTTCCCTGTTTTCATACTCCAAAGATTAATGCTTTTATAAGAAGCAGAAATAATATATGATTCATCCGAACTAAAATTTGCAAAGAAAACAGATGATTTCATATCAAATGACCTAATAATATTTCCTGTCTTTAAATCCCATATTTTTATTGTATGGTCAGCACTACCAGTAATGAAACGTGTGCCATTCAAATTAAAATGTATCGAGTTTACAGTATTAGAGTGCCCTTCAAAAGACCTAATAAGAATACCAGATAAAACATCCCAAAGTTTTATGATATGATCTGAGCCACCGGCAATAATATATCTACCATCTGGACTGAAAGATGCAGATAAAATCGAAAATGAATTGTCAGTTAGTAAAGAAAGTTGAGCTTTTTTAGACAATAATAGAATTGTCTGTTTAGCTTGAGTCACAAAAATACCGTCAGGAAAAGAAGCAATATAATTTTTGTAAAGGTCTATTGACTGCTTTGATTTGACCTGTTCCCATAATTCAATATCTTTCATTTTGTAATCTGCAAGGTTAAGTAATTCAGAATTTGGATAATCTTTGATAAATTTTTCAATAGCTTCTTTTGATTGTGCGTTATCAAGATCGGAAATCATTTTAATTTTTTGCTTTGCTTTGGAACAAAAAAGGCCATTTGGAAATATTTCCAGGTAATTATCATAGAGATTTATTGATTTACTAGTATTGATCTGTTCCCAAAAAATTATATCTTTAATTCGATTTTCTGCATTGTTAATGTATTTAGAAGTTGGATTATTTCTGATAAATTGTTCATAAGATTCTTTTGTAGCAATATCTTCAGCCTGTTGGAATGCTTTTTTAGAGCTATCACAATTTACAAGCAGAAATACCAACATATTGGAAAAACAAAATATTAGTATAATTTTTTTCATTGTAATCCTATTGAATTGAATATTTAATTATTGACTAACCAACCACAATTGCAAAAAGTATAATTTATCTGCGCCTATTACGTTTTAGTTTAACTTTTATTGTTGTAGCTTTTTGAAAATCAATAACCTTTTTATAAGACAAATACCCTTTTTTTTTTACTTGTAGTTCATGCTTACCAAATGGTAATTTAGCATCAACTCGTGTTGATCCATAATTTTTACCATCAATATAAACTGTATCTTTGTAAACATTTGAACGAACAGTTAAAATAGCATGTGCATCTTGCTCAGATAAGATATGTTCTAATTTAGCTTTTACTGTTGTATTTTTTTGTAAATCAATAACTTTTGTATAAGGTAAGTAACCTGTTTTTTCAACTTGTAATTCATGCTTACCTAATGGCAATCTAACATCAACTCGTGTTGATCCATAATTCTTAGCATCAATATAAACTGTATCATTATAGACATTTGAACGAACACTTAAAATGGCATGTGTTGCTTGCTTGAAAAAAACTACTTCACCGTCTTTATTAATCACTGATCCTTTACCATGGAGGTAAACAAATCCATAATAAGATAAAAACATAAAACAAAGTGGTTCATTTCTATTTCCTTTAAAAGTATAATTTTTAAAATTAATATTACCTATAAATCGCCAAATAGAATTAGCTCCATAAGGTTCTAAAAACCTAAGCGAGCCAAAACCAAAACCCATAGGCATTATTAGTACTTTATCTTTAGGATACAAGCTTGTAATAAAATATGCTTGTGGGTTTGAGCCAGATTGTCTAGCTGCAATACTACCCGTGTGACCATTAAACTCAGGCTGTAATTCTTTTATAGTAAAACGACTTCCTATCCCAATTAATTCTATCTGTTCAATGATAATATCTTCGTGAGCTTGTTTAGCAAGCATTAAATTTTTTGCTCTATGATTCTTTTCAATATACTCTAAAAGAGACGAAAGTGTAGTTGGTAATCCTTTGTAATTATTTCGAGATAACACTATTTTTTCAGCACGTAACATAGCTAATTTTTCAAGTCGAGTTTCGATTTGTTTCCCATATGTAGTCTCTTTATATTTTTTAACAAAGGATTGCAATTTTTTTAAGTCTGTTTCAGTCTCAAAAGGCTTAAATTCTGATAAAGCCATTTTCTCAAGCCGATCTATCATTAACTTTTCGCCTACCGTTCCCTTGCATTCTTTTAAATAAATTCGTAGAATATCAATATCATTTTCAGTAGTTAACACATTATATTTTTCAACTGAAATTTTATCCAGACGCTCTTGTACAATCTTAACATATCCAGTGTTTTGGAACTTTTTCAATGAACTACGTAAAACTTCAATGTCTTTTTCTTTTGTATTCAGGGCTTGGAAATCTTTGTCTATAGGTTGTAACTCTTCCAATCGTTTTTGTATAGTTTCAGAAAAAACATTGGTAGGATATTTCTTTAAAAAATTATGATAAGCTTTAATGATATCAACAGACTTGGAAGCGTCATAATCTGCTATCATTTGGAGTCTATGTTTTGCTTCAGAAATATAAAGACCACCAGGAAAGGAATCTATGTAGTTTTTATATAGACCAACTGTCTGACTTTTACCAATTTTTTTCCATAAATCAATATCTTTAATTCGGTTTTTTGCTTTTTCAAGCATTTTAGATTTTGGAAAATCTTTTATAAACTTTTCATAAGCTTCTGTTGCACCTATTTCTTCAGCCTGTTGAAAAGCTTTTTTGGAGTTATCACAGCTGGTAATAAATAATAGAATTAATAAAGCAAAGTAAATAATACATAAATCATTCTTTTTCATTATCAGTGTCCTTTATATTCTAAGTAAGTTAAGTTAATTAAAAGTGTAAAAAAGCCGGCTTAATTATTTCATTGATAATTGGTTTTCAGTGTTATTTGTTCGTTCTATTTTAGCCAGTCTCCCTTCTATGTCGTAAATATAATTAACAATATATATTGGTTTTGAATTATCTTCTAAATTAAATAACCTGACCTTTGAAATATACACTTGATTATTTTTATATATTTTATAGCTAAATTTAATCATATGTCCTCCCATTGAAAGAGACTTTACAAATTTGCCTTTCGGTTTATTATATTTGATCCCTATGAATGCACCAGAACTATTAAATGCAATTTCATTACTTTGTTTATCAAAAAGACTAAATGTACCATCTGTCATTAATGTTATAATGTTATTCTAATATATTTTTTTGATTGCCCCATATCAGAAATATATGCTCCAATTCCCCATTTTGATCTAAAAGTAAAAATTTCATCATAGTCGTTTAATAAATCTTTAACAATCATTTTTTGTGTAGTTATTAAACCAGAAAATTCAACTGTTTTATCATCGAAAGACTCTAACCTATATGGTACTTTTTCAAAATTTTTCATAAAATCACCACTATATTCATAGTGCAGAACATAGTCATCGCCAAACATCATATCTGTTAAGTATCCATCTTCATCAAATTGAAACTCATTTCCAATTTTATCAATTAAACGCAACGACCCATCAGTCATTAAAAATAAACCAAGATTATGACTTGTTTTTATACTTTGCGGTAAATATCCAGGTGAATTTTATCAAACTAAAGTTCCGAAAAAAATAAAAACAAAAAAATAAAAAAAGTATGTAAGAAATTTCATTAATTGTTCTCTTTTATATATGAACAGACTATAAAAGGAGAACACTTATGAAAAATCAATTTGTAAAACAATTTGAAAATAATATCAAGTTTACTTATTCCTGTTTTGATCGTGTTATTGTCAGAGGTTACATTCGTAGATTCTTTTCCTTGGGAGTTGTCGCTGTTTTTCTTAAAGCTATGGGATTCACAAAAAAACTAAAGGCGTTTTACGTATCTTCACTGATCAACTCAATGCTCATATTTCTAAGGAAGCATCAAAAAAATAATATACCTATTTTATGGTGGCCCTCTTTTGATGGTGGAAAAAATGGTGCCAAACATCAGTATGTAGCAAGACACTATAGTGAAAAGTTTTCAGGAGAAGGCAACCAAGTTTTCTGTATTATCACTGACAAAGAGCCTGTCCAAACTATTGCATCTAAAGAACTAAAATCAAAAACAGGTCGTCTGTTTACAAAATTCTATAATGCACGTAAACCAGTAAAACAATACTATATCTACTTTCATGACGCTGTCTTAGGTGGACCTTGCTACCTTAAAATATCTTCATACCTTCCATTTCAAAGTGAATTTTATTTCAATGGTCATAATTACATCAAACAAGTATTAGATAAAAAAGGAATTGATTATCGAATGAAAGAGAATGCAATTGTAGATGTCAAAAATCCTGAAATAATACCTGGACTAAACAAAGAACTAGAAGGCCGCATTGTAAAAGAGCGTATTGACTATTGGATGAATCGTTTTTTCAAATTTGATAAAGGAACCTACTCAACCAGATCAAAACATTTAAAGCATGAATGGTATCTTAGCCAGGTTGAAGTATGTTCCAATGTCATTTTTAAATCATCAAAATTTTGCACAAGCCTTTTTGAACGTTTATTGGATAAGTTTACACGCATCGGATTGCCCTATAGCATAGCCATGCTTTTTGGAAAACGACCAGCTCGTTCAAAATCCAAAACGTCTGTAAGGCTTTATGATAATTATGCATGTTTGAAACATTGGTTTAGAGGAAATTCAATTAAGCAGTACAACAAAACTGGTTACTTCATCCGAACGGAAACGACAATCAATAATCCCAAGTCGCTGGGATTAAAAAAGCCTGTCCTTTATTTGCAATCCTACTTATGGAATGGTGTAGGGAGCAATGACAGATTATTAAATTGCTGCTCGGATATAGATCTTTCAACATTGACTGATGGAGAAACTGATATTTTCACAAAGCCAGTTCTGGATAATCGTAACAACAAGGTGACTGCTCCAGATTTACGAAAAGATCGCCAAGTTGTATTATTTGAAGAATTATTAAAACCCAAATACTTAATTAATGGATTTAAAACAGTAGATTTAAAAAATGTTTTAAAAGATCATTTCCGAAATTCCGCTCAAGTTCGTTATGAATTAAAAAAATTGATAGCCAGAGATATTATAATAAAAATGAAAAACAAATCATTTTAACAGCTTAGCAATAGTGGTTGGGATTGGCTTTGGGTTACAATTTCATCAAAACGATATTTTGAAATTCCTATAATTTCAAAGAGCTTTAAAAAAGATTTAGTAAAAAGTATTGAGCAACCCTCACATTTAGAAAAAGCACATTCTTTAATCCATAATGGGCTAAACCTTATAAAACAAGAGTTAGCCTTTTGTTAATGGCTTTTAAAAAACGTAATTTTTTTTTACGTTTTTTAGGAATAAAGCATATTATATTTCATTATTTAATTTATAGAAAACTGCTTCATTCATCTCACTTGAATGTTTTACTTTAGATAGTCTACCTTTTTTATCGTAGAAATAATAAACTGTATGTAATGACTCTGAATGATCCTCTATTGAAAAAAGACGTGCATGAGAAATAGCAGTTGTATTATTCTTTAACAGGCAATATGTAAAATAGATTTTATGTCCACCCATTGAAATAGATTTAATGAACTTGCCTTTATTATTATTTTTTAAACCTAAGAATAATCCTGAATTATTAAACACAATTTCATTATCATGTTTGTCAAAAATATGAAAAGTAACACCAGGTTTTAGTATCATTTTTTTGTATTTGTCAGAACTTTTTGGTATATATGCTCCAATCCCCCATTTTGATCTGAATGAAAACAGTTCTTCACTTTCACTAATTAAATTTTTAACTATTATTTTTTGTGGAATCTCTATATTCAAGTATTGTGTTTTAAGCTGATCAGCAGGCTCTATTTGAAATGGATTTTTTTCAAAATCATCTATAAATTTATCGCAATATTCATAATGTATTACATAGTAGTCACCAAATATCATATCTGTTATAATTCCGTCATCATCAAAATAAAATTCATTTCCTATTTTATCTATTAACCTAAACGTTCCTCTTTCAGTTAAAAATAATCCAATATTTTGACTTGTTTTAATATCTTGAGGTAGATAACAAGGAATATCATATTGATCATTATTATATTCCATAATTTCTTTATGACCGCTTAAAAGGTTCTCAATAAGCATACTATGAGTTAGTATTAATTTACCAAATTGGACTGTTTTAATTCCTACTGAATGAATCCTATATGGTGTTAATAAAAAGCAACCTTTTCCAAAATCAGAAAATTCAGAATTACCATGTTTAACATAGCGTACTAACTCAATATTCGTTTTATAGTAAGCATGCTTAGTTACCAATGTTTTTATTTTTTTTGCTTCTTTTCTACCCAATTCAAACTCAATAGCGTTGTGGAACTCAGATTTAGTTTCAAAGTTTTGATTGATGAATTTATATAGTTTTGTGATCATTTCATCAACTTCATTATAAATTTCTTTGTGAATTTGAATATAAGCAAGATCCTTGTCAACCATAACATTTGCTTCGATAGCTTTCTTTAATTTATCAGATATACGCTGTTTTATAATAATTGATTTCAAGTATTCTAAAGACCTGCGTGTTAGCTTAAAACCCGAAGCTTTTATCGCTAAATCAGTCAAATACTTTATGCCTCTACGATCTTTTCCAGAAGTAAGAGTGTGTTGCGCTATTACAGAAAAATCCTCTTTTTCCAAGTTAAAGGAAAAATTTCCTGAACCGATTTTTACTACATTTTTTTTGTTTTTCAGTGATGTTTCAGATTTCTTATTTTTTTGATTATTTTTGATTGCATCATTAATTGCTTTTATTGCTAGTTTATCATATATATAGGCTTTTGAACTCAGCTCCACCCCACCCTCAATACATACACCTCTAGCATGTTCTGAATTTTTTATAAGTGCGTCTACTGTACTTTTGGAATTTTCAGTAATTACTAAATCTTTATTAGCCATCAAAAACCATAGCAATGGAATGTTATTCTCCTTAAGGTATTTCGTAAGGCTGACTAATTTAGCATATTGGAATAGTTCTTTATATATTGGATACTTTTCTGAAATTTTATTGTAATTATCTGTAAAAAAATTAGCAAATTCTGAATTAGCAGAATCGGCTTTTGTTTCATTATCATTATTTAAAAACAAATATTCTGTTTTAACTCTCATTCTACCTTTATCAAAAATAAGCATATTTCCGCCTCGTTTAAAACTCATATTTTCAGGGATAAACCAAAATCTACTCCATGCTCCAACATTATAAACACCTTTTTTGGCTGAGATATCATCAGGGGTCATAAATTTATTTATATCAGGCTTTTCAGTTCCAACAGCCATTTTTTTCATTAGATAATCAGCCTCCCTCATAACCCTTCCAAGATCATTATTAATTACATGACCTATATAGCGAACTAAATGTTTCTTGGAACCTGGTGCGATAGGATCAATAGAAATTCCAGGATCTTGACACGTAAAGTAAGTAGACCAAAGTGCGGTAACAAATTTTCTAAAAGTTTTTGGATTAAGACGAGCATTTTTTCCCTTAACGATAAATGAAAAGTTACCACCAGCAATATAAACACTTGCTTTTTCTTTAGTTGTTGCTATCCCTTGAAGCAATACCCCCCCAATATCTCCTAAGTTTTTAGTTGTTTTATTAGTATTGCTATTGGTGCAATGAAAAAAATATTCGTTTATATTTCCAGCACTATCTTTTCCACCACCTCCTCTTCTTCCTCCTCCACTGCTTTCGCTATTTAATTCTATGTCATCATTTAATTCTTTTCTTTTTTTACGTTTTTTCTTACTTTTTTTTGGTAATTCTTTTTCAATTATTGAAGATATAATTTTGTTTTGTCTATCTATCACAATATTCATTACGTCTTTGACTTGATCTATATCTGAATTGTCTTTTTGTTTCTCATTTAATAAAGATGCCCAAAAAAGATCACCAAATTTTTGAAGCCCTATTTCTACTAATACGGCATGATCATCATTTGCGTTATCTGGTATATATGCCTCACCTTTAAAAATAGTGTTTCCCGACGAATCTTTTTTCGGCTCACCAGTTAATATATTTTTTTTTTCATAATCTACTTTGAATTCAATTATTCCAAATTTTTTATTTGTTTTTTCACTTGTAGAATTTAGGTTAATGAATATTGTTTTTTTATGTTTCGAATCTAAATAAAAAACGTCCTTATCATTCCTATTACTATTTGTGGCTATTTTTAGACCTGAATGAGCAGGTTGGTTAAAAATGATTGTTCCAACTTTTTTGATTCCTAATTTATGTAACCCACTAGTATATATGCTTTTAAATGGCTCATATCCAAGACTATTTACTAAAAAATGATATGTAGCATTTTCATTTTGAGGACTTTCTGTTATTTTTTTCATCTTTTTAAAAACAGTTTCATTTCTATATTTTTTACTATAATGACTATAAGGCGCTAACGGTGTAACTGTCTCGATATCTGGGTAAAAAAGTTTAACCGAAAAATCAATATCTTCATTGTAACGATCTTTTAGATAGTTTTGTTTAATCCTATCTTCTATTCCTATAACATCTAATTCACAAGCTTTTCTTGTGGCTGTTCCACCACCACAAAAATAACATATTACATGCTTTGTTTTCTTCGAATTTATATTTTCAGCATATGTTTTTGTTATATATTGTAGGTTAATTGAAATGAATAAAATCATATATAACATTAGCGTAGTATTTCTAAAGAAAAAAAATTTACTTAACATAAATGTAGTTACTTTGAATAGCTTTATTAGTTTGAGATATATAAATAAGGATATGTTATGCAATAGTTTTAATGTTTTAATTACTCAAAACTTTGTTGGAAAGTAAAAAGCCTATTGATATTTGCATAACACCCATTATCAGCCAAATTGCATGTAAATCATTAATTATTAGAAAATAATCAATTTGCTCCCCGTACCTAAGTAACCCTGGTATAGCTAAAAAATCAATAAAAATAGTCAAGATTCCTAAAAGAATAATCGTTGATTTACATATTAATATTGTTAATGGATTATAAATCTTCATCATACAAATTCCTATTATAGACAATATTATTCCAGCAAT
>Ga0272440_1002976_pt1 | contig 12909 bp, 9 predicted proteins | sample SSMMMBAug17_FD_192440 | JGI IMG/M metagenome (GOLD analysis project Ga0272440, IMG submission 192440) | Marine sediment archaeal communities from Little Sippewissett salt marsh, Falmouth, MA, United States - SSM-MMB-Aug17 | ecosystem: Environmental > Aquatic > Marine > Wetlands > Sediment ...
TGAAAGGGCGTAACATAACAGCCCAGGGCAACGCCCTGGGTAAAATATATTACAATGATTTGAGCCCTGAAAGGGCGACACATAAACTAACAATGATAAAAGGTAGCCCATTTATGCAGCGCCCTTACAGGGCTTAAAAATCTTTTTTACATATCCCCAGGGCGTTGCCCTGGGCTGGTATGTTACGCCCTTTCAGGGCTAAGAAAATAGTGCAACTTTTTTGTGTTGCACCCCAATGAAACTAAATGCACAAATTTTACTCAAAACAAAATCTAATAAAGATTTTTATGGGGCTGGAGCGGTCTTACCTATCATTTGCGATTTTGTTTGCATTGATTGGCAATTTATAGTATTCAATTTTACTGCAAATTTAGTTAAAAGCAAGGCAAGTATGATGCCCACAAAATCGATGCATTTTGTAAAAATTAATTAAAGAAAGAAAAAACAATGCCAATTTATGAATTTCATTGCAATCAATGTCAGAAAGACTTTGAGCAGTTAATTATGTCTCAGGACAAACCGTTTTGCCCGGACTGTCAAACCAATGATGTCCGACGCTTGTTATCGGTGTGTGGTTTTTTCAGCAAAGGCAGTAGTGGTGAAACAGTGAATACTTCTGCCGGCACAAGTTCTTGTGGAACCTGTACCGCAAGCAGTTGCAGTACGTGCGGGGTATAATGAAAAAGAATATCGTAATTGGAACCCGTGGGAGTGCATTGGCACTCTGGCAGGCTCGATGGGTACAGTCTCGATTGAAAGCGAACTATCCGGATGTTGATGTGGATCTTCAAATAATCAAGACAAAAGGAGATAAAATTCTGGATGTTCCTCTGGCACAAATTGGTGGTAAGGGATTGTTTGTAAAAGAGATTGAAACTGCTTTACTGGGCAAGGAAATTGATCTCGCTGTTCACAGTGTCAAAGATATGCCCTCAGAACTTCCTGAGGGCCTTTGCCTGGGCGCAGTAACAAAACGCGAAAATCCCTTAGATGTCATTATTTCTCGCAAAGATTTGATGTTAAAAGACATGGGGAATAATGCACGTATCGGAACCAGCAGTGTGAGGCGCTCCTCACAAATTTTGAATTTGTTTCCAGATTTTACAATTGTGCCCATTCGCGGCAATGTGGATACCCGGTTGAAAAAATTGGAATCTGAAAAGCTTGATGCTATCATACTTGCAGCCGCAGGAGTTATTCGGTTGGGGTTTGAAGAACGGATTACCCAGTTTATGGATATAGAAAGCTTGATTCCAGCCGTTGGTCAGGGGGCGTTGGGGATAGAAATTCGAGATGATGATGTCGATATGATGTCAGCCATGAGCCACTTGAATGATCCCTCAACCCATGTCGCCATTATTGCTGAACGTGCTTTTTTACGTCAATTGGAGGGTGGATGTCAGGTTCCAGTAGCTGCCCATGCAGTTATTGACTCGCATGAAACCATTCGTCTTCAGGGCATGATTGCCGCATTGACAGGCAATCCCATGATTCGTCATGAAATGTCAGGAAAAGCCACACAGGCTGAAGCTATTGGAAAAGCGCTGGCAAAAAAACTTCTAGAACAGGGCGGGGAACAAATTCTGAATCAAATATCATCATGTGCAGAATAGGGGAAAATTAATGACAGGCAAAGTATATTTATTGGGTGCCGGCCCTGGGGATCCAGGACTGATTACACAAAAAGCGATATCGTGCATTCAATCCTGCGATGTAATTATTTATGACTATCTCGCATCGCCAGCCCTCCTTTCCATTGCAGCCCCTCAGGCAGAGCAAATCTATGTGGGAAAAAAGGGGGGCGATCATACCATGAAGCAGGATCAGATCAATCAATTGATTGTTGATAAAGCCCGCGAGGGCCATATCGTAAGTCGATTAAAAGGTGGAGATCCATATATTTTTGGCAGAGGTGGTGAGGAGGCTGAATTCTTGAAAGATCATGATATCCCCTTTGAGGTTGTTCCAGGAATTACTGCTGGAATTGCTGCGCCTGCTTATGCCGGCATTCCGCTGACCCATCGAAAAATGACCTCAACACTGGCGTTTGTTACTGGTCACGAAGACCCAACTAAATCAGAATCCAGTATTCATTGGCCATCGTTGGCAAAAGGGATTGGCACGCTGGTATTTTATATGGGTGTCAAACAGCTTCCTGGAATTGTTACGCAATTGCTCAAACATGGCAAACCCGAAAACACACCAGTTGCACTTGTGCGATGGGGAACAACATCCAGCCAACAAACCATTACCGGACAACTTCATAATATTGTAGATAATGTTCAAGCGAAAAATTTTCGTGCACCGGCAATTATTGTGATTGGTGAGGTTGTCAACCTTCGCGACCAACTCAACTGGTTTGAACAAAAACCTCTTTTTGGCAAAACCATTGTTGTTACCCGTGCCAGACAACAGGCCAGTGACTTGCTCAGAAAATTAAACGCATTGGGAGCGGAGTGCATTGAATGCCCAACAATCGAAATAGTTCCGCCTAATGACATTCAGCCCATGGAATCATCAATCGCAAATGTAGAAATTTATGACTGGTTGGTTTTCACCAGTGTCAATGGCGTTCGATTCTTTTTCAAGACACTGTTCAGTATGGGCAAAGATGTCCGCATACTGGGGCATCTTCGCTTATGCACCATTGGTCCGGTAACTGCAGAAGAACTTATGAATTATGGTTTAAAAACTGATATATTGCCAGATACCTACCAGGCAGAATCTGTTGTTGAAGCATTTGAGAAAGAATCCATGACTGGCAAAAAGGTATTGATTCCTCGTGCAAAACAAGCCCGAAGCGTATTACCTGAATCGCTGAGTGATATGGGAGCTGTAGTTGATGAAGTAACAGCATATCAAACCATTGCGGGTTCAGGACATGACAGAGGTGTGGTTGATCGAGTTCAAAGTGCGGATATTGATATGGTCACATTTACCAGTTCCTCAACGGTGACCAATTTTTGTGATATGTTTCCTGGCATTGCGGAAAATGCTAGTTTTAAACAAAAGGTGGCCATTGCTTCAATTGGCCCAATTACCTCCGAAACCGCACAAAAAAAAGGGCTGGATGTTGCTGTGGAGGCTGAGGTTTTTACAATACCGGGTTTAATTGGTGCAATTTTAGGGTATTGGAATAAAAATCAACAATATCAAAGTTGAATGATGGCCTTGTTCTAGGAAAAGAATTTGTGTTTATTTTGTTCATATTTTGTTGTTTTTCTGCATTATTGAAGAAATTAAAGCAGAGCGAAACGGTTAGCTTTGTAACTAAGGAGTGGGTACCTTATATGATGCGACACTGACGCCTTGTGCGATTTGCATTCCCAAGCTTTGCGTGGGAATGCATCCTGATTTACACAACCCCCTGATCCAACATCGCATTCACAACTTTCACAAAACCCGCAATATTTGCACCTGCCATATAGTTACCAGGCACACCATATTCTGATGCTGCATCCATACACGTTTGATGAATATTTTTCATAATTATTTTTAACCGAGAATCAACTTCTTCCCTGGGCCAACTGAGGCGCATGCTGTTTTGAGACATTTCAAGACCAGATACGGCAACACCGCCAGCATTGGCTGCTTTTCCGGGGCCATACAGCACATTGTTTTCCAGGTAGATATTAACCGCATCGATATCCGATGGCATATTCGCGCCCTCACTGATCAGAAATACGCCATTACTGACCATTGCCTGGGCATCTTTACCATTGATTTCATTTTGCGTGGCTGATGGAAACGCACAATCTGCCTTGTGATGCCATAGTGGGTTGTGATCCAAGTCTGATGAAATATCAGTATAAACCGCTTCTGGATATTCATCGACATATTCCTTGATTCGACCCCGACGCACATTTTTGAGTTTTTTGACAAATGCCAGTTTTTCGGATGAAATGCCACTTTCATCATAAATATAGCCATTAGAATCAGACAATGTTACCACTTTTCCGCCGAGTTCAATCACTTTTTCAGTGGTAAATTGAGCCACATTACCAGAACCCGATACCAGACACGTTTTGTTTTCCATTTGATCATTCCTGGTGGCCAACATCTCTTGTGCAAAGTAAACACTGCCATATCCAGTCGCTTCCGGACGAATCAGACTGCCGCCCCATCCCAGGCTTTTTCCGGTCAAAACACCGGTGAACTCATTGCAAAGCCGCTTGTACATCCCAAACAAAAAACCAATTTCACGTGCGCCAACGCCAATATCACCGGCTGGAATATCGGTGTTTGGACCAATATGACGAAACAATTCGGCCATAAAACTCTGGCAAAAACGCATGACTTCATTATCGGATTTGCCTTTGGGGTCAAAATCGGATCCCCCTTTGCCACCGCCCATTGCCAGTGTGGTCAGGGCATTTTTAAAAACCTGTTCAAAGGCCAGGAACTTTAGAATTCCCAGATTGACTGAGGGGTGAAATCTCAGGCCGCCTTTATAAGGACCGATGGCGCTGTTCATTTCAATCCGAAATCCACGATTCACCTGGACATGCCCCTGATCATCAACCCAGGGCACACGAAAAAGAATGACCCGCTCCGGCTCTGTAATTCGTTCCAAAATGGCTGTCTGACGATATTCTGGATTCCGATCCAATACCGGTTTCACAGACTCAATAACCTCTTGTGCGGCCTGATGAAATTCTTTTTCAACAGGATCTTTGGCTTTGATATAAGACATAAAATTTGAAATATTGATCATTTTTTTCTCCTTTTTTCAAAAATGGGTTTCTTAATTGTTATTTTGTCAAAACCTTATCAATATCCAACAAGATTTTTACATTTTCATTATTGGGCGTTTTTGCCATCGCTAAAATATGATCGGTATTCATATCCAGACCTGTTTTGGGAGCTTCCTCAATGTCTTCAGCCTTGATATTGGCAACCTCAGAAACAGAGTCAACGACCACGCCAATGGCATCCGGTCCATTTTCACCTTGAATTTCCAACACAATAATGCAACTTCGTTCGTTGTATTCAATTTCTGGCATATGCAATTTTAACCGAAGATCAACAACAGAAATGACACTGCCTCTTAAATTGATCACACCACGAACCGCCTTTGGCATGCTGGGGATGGTTCGAATCGGCACAATACCAATAATTTCGCGTATTCTGGAAATATCAATACCAAACTCGCGTTCACCCAGAGAAAGTGTCAGGTATTTGCCCACTTTGTCCAGGGTTGATTTGGCAGCTAAATTTTCTTGCTCCTGCGCCAAACGATCCAGAAGTGCGAGGGATTCTTTGGGCCTGTCATGAAGAACCGATCCAAGGGCTCCCGAGGCTCCCTCCTTGCAGGCAGTATCTGCAAAACGAAGGTCAACAAAATTGTCCAGTTCAATGATACTGCCAACATCCATTTTATCATGCAGATAATGCTGGATTTTGTCCAAATCTGCTTTCACCGGGTACAAGTCGTTGGTTTTGATACCCAATGGATCTGAGAGAACATTTTTTAATAATGGCACACGTAACCCAAGTGCCTTCTTGGGATCCAAAAACTGAACTCCGATTTCAGCCGCAACCCCCGGTTTTTGGTCCACAAATTGGCCCGCCTCTACCAGATGATGGGTCAACTCCTGGACGGCATCTGGAAATCGCTCAATAAATTCCGACTGGATGGCCACAATACAGCATGGGTGATTTTCCCATAATTCACTTGACAAACCAATCTGCTCGGCCAAGCCACCGGCAATGGACTTGGTGCCGATTGGTTCCGCCACCATAAAACCGCATGTTTTTTCGTTAGCGGACATAAACTCTGGCATTTTGATGGGTGGAGTGACCTCAAAACTGACATCCACATCACTATCGCCAGCAACCCCCGGTTTTAAACCAATATTGGAAAAAAACATGTGTGCCATCATATTGTGAATAGACATCGTGTGGGGAATATAAAAAGATTTATTTTTAAAGAAGTCTTTATAAGGCTTTGTAAATTTCTGACCATGTTTGTTTTTTACGATAATACTGCCGCCTTTGTGGGCAAATAGCACCAATTTAATTTTTGTTCCATAAGCAAATAAATCCATGGCAATGGGAGCCAGTACAAACGCGCCCTCAATTGTTTTGTCCTCAAGTGCTTTGGCAACCGGATTCCAACTGGTCATACAATCAGTTTCCAGTTCATAATGCTGTGGTGAAATTTTTCCATTTTCAATCAAATGCTTGAGAACCCCAAGAATGATATGATCGGTAATTTGAATGTGGGCGATTTTGAGCAGTGGTTTTCCTGATGCTCCATATCTTGGTTCATAGTCAACTTCTGGCGCTTCTTCTTCGGTCTTTTCGCTGAATGCTTCCTCGATTTTTACTTTAAGTTCATCGGGTCCAAATGGCTTGGTAATAAAACTGCTGACACCAGCATCTGATGCTTTGGTTATTTCCTTTTTTTCACCACGGCCAGTTGCCATCACAAAAGGTAAATCTTTAAATTGTGAACTTTGGCGAACCCATTGCAGAAGTTCAAAACCGCTCATATTGGGCATGTTCCAATCACTTAATACAATATCAATTGGATTGCTTTCCAACTTCAGTATGGCATCACGACCGTCCTCAGCCTCAACAACATTATTAAACCCCACTGACTTGAGAACATTCATTTCCATTTTCCGCATAATACCGGAATCTTCTACCAACAAAATGGTAATGTTGGGGTCTACAGACATGGTTTTTCCTCCTGAATATATTTTTTTCCATTTTCAGTAATGAATAGCGGATATTTCATTCTGAATAATGGGTATATGGTTTATAATATTGTTGTTCTATTAAGTTCCTGTTAAGATTTTTTTCTCCGAAAGGGAACGTTAACGAACAAAATATATTGTATCTCACAATGTATCCGGCGCATTTAAAACTTTGAGATCATTGCCATCCTGAGTAACTACGAAAAAATTATGTTCTTTTGCCCTTATAATTGTTTCTTTTGGCATGGTCATTCCAGCCAGAGTCCCAATAATCTTGTGACTGGCGGATTTTGGAAATACTTTTTTGTAATCTTCAACTTTTTTTGAAATTTGTTTAATATCATTTGGGTGAAAGCTCAGTTTTGTTTCCACAACCATGATCAACTCTGTATTGGTCAGTACGATATCGAATTCATAAGTGATACCACTCTTCACTATAGTAACATTGGGTTCAATTGTATGAAATATAATATTACCAAGCGACATCGTTTTCACAAAGCTGTTAAAAAATAAGTTTTCAGTCGCTGACCCAATATTGTTGCCAAGACCGCCAACTATTTTTGCTGCTTTTTCAACTTCCTTTTGTGTCCTTTGCAATTGCTTTTCTGTCTTATCAACTTCCTTTTGTGTCTTTTGCAATTGCTTTTCTGTCTTTTGCGCCTGTTTATCAGTCTTTTCCAATTGCTTATCAGTCTTTTCCAGTTGCTTATCAGTCTTTTCCAATTGCTTATCAGTCCTTTCCAATTGTTTATCTGTATTTTTTCCAGATTCTCTTAGTTCTTTAACAGTTTCCTCGACAAATTTTTTGAACTCTCTGACAGACTCCCTAAGTTCACTTATTCCTTTATTGTTTTCATACACGGCTTTAAGAACGTCATGTATTGATATCGTTTCTTCGTTCATTCTGACTCTCTCCTTTCCAAAGGGTTATACAAAAGTTGAAATAATGATTGATTAGGTAACAGAAACGTAAACTTTATTTTGAATCAGAATTTATACTAAAAATCAGGGTTGTTTTCAAGTATCAAAAATAATCCCGACATAATGTGTTTTATGCATTTTCAAGGATCGGTTGTAAAACAGCGTAAGCATTTTTTAGCGCTTTCAATTTTGATACCAACTCTTCAGTCGGTGCTTTGTCTTTTGCAAGTTTTTCAAGATCAAAAGCAATATCATTGACTTGCGATGCATTAATATTTGCGGCTGACCCCTTAATCGAATGGGCGTTGATACAGGCGGTGTCAATGTCGTTGTTTGCAATATTTTCCTCGATTGTCGCTAATCGTGAGGGCACATCGAGTAAAAACTCTTCGATAACCATCTGAACCAATTCTTCATCATTGCCCATGCGTAGGGCGAATTTATCATAATCAAATATGAGCTTAGGGTCAACAGGTTCGGGGTTTTCCGGATGGTTTTCAGGTGGGACTTCTATTGACATTTCATTTTGTTTGGACGATTCTTTTTCATTATACACGTGAAGACCACTGGTCATTCTTTCGATAACAGACAATAGTTCAGTCGGATCAATTGGCTTGGATATAAAATCATTCATTCCAGCATCGAGACATTGTTGACGGCTATCTTTCATGGCATGGGCTGTCATGGCCACAATGGGAACATCATGATTACGAACATCGGTGGCTTTATCGCGGATTGCCTTTGATGCAGTCAGTCCATCCATAACAGGCATTTGTACATCCATGAAAACAAGATCGTAGTCATTGTCCTTTAGAACCGCCAATGATTCCTGGCCATTATTTGCAAGGTCGCATTTAAAGCCCAGTCGATTTAATATTCCTTTTGCTACTTTTTGATTAACATAGTTATCCTCAACCACAAGAATTTTTTTCCCTTTACTCATGTCAACAGGTTCTGGAATCGTAGGAGTGGATTCTTGTTTCGGCATGTCGGGATCAAGAATTCTCATCAGACAATGATATAAATCCGTATACAACACCGGTCGCATCAAAGAGATGAGTTGATTATTAACCTTTTCCGGTCTTTTCTGATAAATGGGTACCAGTATAATCGGACCAATATCATGAAGTTCAGCGATTCGTTCACATACACTTTTTCCAGATAGCTGGGGCAATTGATCATCCAGAAAACAAATGGAATAGGGTTGGTCGTTTATATGGGCGTGAATCATTTTGCCGAGGGCATCAGGAATACTATTTGTGGCATCGTACGTGAGTTGCCAATAATCAAGCAAGGGCAACATTTCCTGCTGAAGGTGTTCATTTTTTGTGACAATCAAAATTTTGGCTTTCGCCCGAAGTGATTCTGAAAAATCTTGTGATTCTGATTTGACTGAACACGTATCGCAGCAGGCAATGGAAAACCAGAAAGTCGATCCGCTGCCTTTATCGCTGGATGCCCCAATGGATCCGCCTAGCATTTGAGCCAATTGCTTGGAAATTGACAATCCAAGACCCGTGCCACCGAATCGTCGGGTAATGGAGGCATCAGTTTGAGTAAACGATTGAAATAATAAATTGAGTTGATCCTGACTGATCCCAATCCCTGTATCTGTCACAGAAAAATAAATATATTCTTTCTGGTTGTCCTGGATTTTTTTGACATGAACATAAATGCCACCCTGTTCTGTAAATTTCACCGCATTGCTCATGAGATTGAGCAGAATTTGTCGCACGCGAACCGGATCACTGCAAATGATTTGCGGTACATTGGATTCAACGACAACAGAAAATTCCAGGGATTTTTTCTGAACCTGATCTACCAAAATCTTGACAACATCACCGATTGTGGCCCGAAGATTAAAATCAATACTTTCCAAAGTTAGTTTGCCAGCCTCAATTTTCGAGATGTCTAAAATATCGTTAATAATATTTAATAGAGACTCAGAACTATTTCGTATGGTTAACACTTGGCTTCGCTGCTCACGTGTCATGTCGGAATTCAATAACAAGTGAGATATTCCAATCACGCCATTCATCGGCGTCCGGATTTCATGGCTCATATTGGCCAGAAATTCACTTTTGGTTCGATTGGCTTCCGATGCTTCAATTGCCAGCTGTTGGGCTTTTTGGGAGGCAATGTTTAGCTCTTCCTCAATTTCCTTTTGCTGAGTGATATCAGACGCAATCCCCACATTTCTTTGAACCGGTTCGTTTTTATATTTCACCGGAAAGATGCGCATGTGGATCCATCGGATCAAATTGTCAGGGCGAACAATCCGAAACGTCGTATCAATAATTCCATCCCCTTTTAATCGCTGCTCATTCATAATTTTTTCAAGTTCTCCCTGATCATCCGGGTGAACGTATTGGATAAATGAATTTCTATCTTCAAGTAATTCTTCGACAGAACGTCCCCAAATTTCTTGATACGCTTTGTTGATAAAAACCAGTCGATTGTGATTATCCACATTTTCAGCCAGCCACATGACATCTTTAATATTATCTGATAGCTCAGACAGTATCCGCTCTTTATCTATCAAATCCTGCTGTGTTTTTTTGATTTCACTGATATCACGCGCCACATGTACCGATGCAATTATTTCACCATTTTTATCCTTAATAGGAGATGTGGTTACCAACAGATGGGCATCAAGCATATCATTGTATTGCTCTATAGAATGAGTTTTGCCATCGAATAATGTTTTTTTGAATGGGCAGGAATTAATGGCTGCTTTGCATTTGTGCATACAGTCATAGCATTTGACATGTGTTTGCGGTGTGAAATGAATTCCAAGACGCTCTTGCATGGAGAGGTTCATTTGTATGATATTGTTATCTTTGTCTATCAATGCAATCATGTCAGGCATGGCATCAAAGGTAAGCCGCCAGTTGTTTTCCAGCGTGTCTAGAATATGGGTGTTTGTCATACAAAAATCCTTTAAATAAATGCGTTAATGACTTAGAACGACCTGTAGCACCTGGGATACAGATATTTGATGTAAACATTTTCGATGTGCACAAGTTTTTGACCCTGTTTCAAAACAGGGTGGACAAGATGTATCCTGTGAAATTACATTTACATAAGATCCAATGGGTTTCCATCGCCTTGCATCCGATGGCCCAAAAATGATTGTTGATGTCACTCCCATGATTGCTGCCAAGTGAGTCATTCCTGAGTCATTGCCAATATAATGATTGGCTTGGTTGATGACCGCCATAATTCTTTCGAGTTGATCCGTTTGAATAATATCGTTTTGTGATACTTGATATTGCGTCAATAATGGCAGCATCTTTGATTCAGCTGGCCCCACAATCCAGTGTGATGAATAACCCTGTTGTTTTAATTCACGAGAAAGGCTTACAAATCGATCAAGAGGCCAGTTTTTTAATGGACTACCCGAACCAGGATGAATTAAAAAATTTTGGGATCGACTTTGGGGTATTCTATAAGATCTGGATTTTTTATGCAATATGAAATCTTCGATTCTTGATTGATTTTCATTAATTAGTCCATTTTTTTGAAAAGCATTAACAATAAATTTTGCTGTATGTGTGTTTTCGTTGGTTGGTGGCCGAGGGGGAATTCGACATATTTTTGGATGATTTGTTTTTAAATGAGTTTCCCAATCCTGTGAAAATGAAATTAGCACAATAAATTCATAAGACAACAGCCAATTCTTAATTTCAGATGTTCTGCCCGGCATAAAAATTGATGTTATCAAGGGGTGATAACAATCAATGATTTGGTTTGTTTTGACAAAATGTTGAATGATTGGAAAAATATGTGGCGAACAGCATATGTCAACTGATTGCGTTTCTGACAAACTAATTATGCCGGGCAGGGCGCAAATAATATCACCAATGGCGCCAAAATGAATAATTAGGGCATTCGCCGTTTTGTTTTTTAGAAATGACCCCACGAATTATGCTTGTGTGTTTTCTTTTTTACTCTGACGATCGGAAGCCAATTCTTGATTCACCGAAAAATCTCCTTTTTTAAACAATAGCCATTTCATCCATTTCTGACCAAACTGAAATAGTTTGATTTCATCATTTTGCATCTCTTCAGCAGTCGCTGAATCGACATTGTACATTTTAATAAAATCACTTTCAAACACAAAACGATGAAATTTATCGATGTTATAACTGGCGATAAAAAACAATTCCTTGGCTTTTTCGGTCATATGCAGGTTGGGTGGAAAAGATCGCTTCATGACCATTAAGTCATACCACTCGGCATTGATTTCATCATAAGCAGCCGCATCCTGATCTTTACGCCACTCACGAACATTCCAGTCACATTTTTCCTCAAATCCCTTACAGTGGGATTCGTTAATCAAAAAGAAAAAGCCTTGCTGGTCTTCCGCATCTTCTTTATGAGCCAAAGTGCCGGAACCGAGCGGATAGTAACGGCAAGTCACGGGTCGATCTGTATAGATTAAACAACCATCATCACGAACAAATGGACAGACGTTATCTTCATCTACAAGTAATTTTAACGTAATAACCGGTAAATCTGTTTTTTCTAGCAACTGGGGGGTTGTATATATTGCCAGGAATTCGTCAGAGGTCAAATTTAACCGATTTTTCATGCGAATAATATCGTAAGGGGTCAAAATTATATTGATATCCCTACAGCAATGTGTAAAACATTCCAAATCTTTTCGGCAATCAAACGTAAACGTACTGTCCAGGTTGAGCTTAATAGGACTTAGACCTTTCATTGAGATTGATGACTTCATGAATCTCCTTTTTTGTTGGGTTGATGAAAAATTATCATTAGTTATACAATGAATTTTTTGGCATCCTTCATTTACCAGAAACGTATGTTCAAACCAGGGAATGTATGATACCGGCAAAACGATGAACGCCTAGGGTTTCAACCTTGAGCGGTCATAGCGTTGCCGAATACGATTTTTTTTACGATTGCTATAACTTGGGGCTTAATTTCTGCCTTGCTCAATGTTTCTGCCTTGCTGTAGTAGCCAATTCAACTACTTTTTAATATTATAATAGCATCAAGCATAAAAATGTCAAGAATTTGTTGTCTAAATGCCTTGGTAATGATTTATAAAATAACTCTTATTCATTATTCATTTTAAAAAATACAAAACGTTTGCTTTTCATTTCGGACGTATGTACAAGTTAAGGAAAAAATTCCGCATAGGTCTATAAGTTTTGGTATTTTTCAATAACTGAGAATATAATTACGTCCGAGGACGAATGTAGGGGCAAACCTTGTGTTTGCCCTTGAGCAAAAACCGAGAGGTCTTATGTCTGAAGAA
>Ga0272440_1002977_pt1 | contig 12907 bp, 14 predicted proteins | sample SSMMMBAug17_FD_192440 | JGI IMG/M metagenome (GOLD analysis project Ga0272440, IMG submission 192440) | Marine sediment archaeal communities from Little Sippewissett salt marsh, Falmouth, MA, United States - SSM-MMB-Aug17 | ecosystem: Environmental > Aquatic > Marine > Wetlands > Sediment ...
GGTCTGACCGGGAGCATTCCCGGTTTTTTATGACAAGAAAAATTTTTTTGCTTTATATTTTTCAAATAATTTATTGTAAGTATTATTATATATTGAACATCTAATTCGTAGCATAGCATTTCCAGTTTCCTTTACCCACCATGCTCCAGACCTCTTCATTCTTGTGTGGCATATAAATTTATTTGCAGACTCTATCCCACCACTTCCTATTGGATATCCACCATTTCGTGCACTTCTATAATCAATTTTATCTTTATTATTTTTTAGGTATCCAATTAGTTTTCTGATTTCCTCTTCTGCTGTTTCATTACTTGGCTTCATTCGTTGGAGCCCCCAAACTACACTATTAACTTCACCATAAAAAAGCCTACACATTGCAGACTCAATCCATTGAAAACATTCCTTGTTTTTTTCTCCATACTGTTCTTTTCCAACTTTATGAATATGTTCTGAACAGTGATAGTAATCTAAGACTTGACGACCTTTTGGAAAATATTTGCACATATGTTTCCAAAGCCAATCAGCACCATCGCCCAATAATGCTATTCTTACTTTATCCTGGGGTATTCTGAAAGCTATTTTTTTTAAATCCTTTCCAAACTTATATTCCTTTTGTACTTGGTGCCAACTTGCAACTTGAACAATACGTTTGTTGTTTAAAAGATATATACGAAATCCCTTTGCTTCACGCCAGCGTCCTTTACCTCTTTTTTCAGATCTTTTCGCTTTTTTGCGAGTAGGAGTATGGGCACCATCCGATGCTACCACCAGGATTGGTCTCCATTTTTTCGTTGATGCTTTTTCAATTTTATCATCAATATCAGATTTTTCTGGCAAAATATCTTCTATCTTTGATTCTTGACCAATTGATTCAAAAATATTATGAATAAAATGATTACCGATTTTTTGACTTGTCAAATCATTAAATATTTCAGATGACTCTTGAAAAGGCACCCTAGCCGACAACTTGACTGCTTGCTTCTGAATATCAAACTGGTGTTTTTTTCGACTAATTTCAAGAATTCTATCCAAAGGATGGAATCCATGTAAACAATTATTGCAATAAAACCAAGGGCGAATTATTTTTCCTGGTCCTTGCATAGTATTGTATTGCTTAGAATGGTCATCCCTCTTTTTACAAAGATTTCCACATATAGGGCACGAACTGATATCTTCAGTGATATATTCCGAATATTTATTTTCGATAAGCTTTTGCAAGCAGGATCCCAAAAATTGCTTCTTAGTTCTTGAAAAAAGGTCACTTAAATCCATCATTGTCGGGAGTTGATTATCATCAAATACATCAGATAAAATGTCAATCCACTGATCTAGCTCTATATGTAATTGATTTCTAAAACAATTGCACTTTTCTGAATTAACTTGGACAGTCATAATCTCTATATCTCCATTTTCTTAACTAATGAACTGTAATTTCAAAAAAAATAATTAGTCACGAAGTGTAAATGTGTTGGGTGCTGTACGAATAAATTTTTGATCATTTTTAATTCTTTTTACGATAATTGAAACAATTGAATCTCGATGAAACAGATTTAATTTACTATGGTCATCGATATTACTCTTCACAGTTAGGGAGATGGTTGTCAAAAAATCCAATGGGAGAGAATGAAAGTTTACTTTTAAATGATTTTGTTAACAATAATCCAATAAATACATTTGATTATATAGGACTATGGCAAAGAAAAAAAGAAGGAAGTCATATATGGGTAGCAGGTGAAGATGATGAATCGCTGTCTGAAATTTTTAATAATAAAAATTTCAGAACAGAATATGGAGATAATATATTGGATAGATATTGTTTATGGCCTGTAGAAGGAACAAAAGATAATGGATATCCTGATAAAATTAAACCATGTGATGGGTGTGATTGGGGCGGACCAGATATTTTTTGTGATGGGGTCGGACCAGAAAAATATTTTTAACCTATTGATTTTAAATAGTAATAAAAAATTAAAACTGCATTTTTAGCTCTTAGAGTCCTCATTTTAGGTGCAAAATGAGGACTCTAAGAATATTTTTCCCCTTTTTATATTTCATTTATTTAAGAATAAAATCTTTGCTCCATGAATAACTCTTAAAATATAGAAATTGGATTTGGAAATACGAAAAATTACTCTATATTTTTTGAAGATTAAATGTCGGTAGTTCGTATTTAACAGATTATTCTCAGGTATTAATGGGTGTATTTCTGGTAATAATTCAAGAGAAAAAATTTTTTTTCAAGTTGGCTGATAAAGTTTCTCGCATTATTTGGGCTATCTTTTGCGATATAAGTGTGTATTTTATTAATATCCTTTTGAGCATGATTGGTTAAGTTAACAATGTATTTGTTTTTCACTTTTGAATTCCTTAAAAAAAGAACGTGCTTCTCGGTATTTATTATTTGCTATATCTTCTTCAGCTGGTGCAACTAATTTTAGCAGTTCAAAAGCATTTATTATTTTTTCATATTCTCCTATGTCCATAAGGATTGCCTCTGGTTTTCCCATATTTGTCAAAGTTATTGGTTGTTTGCTTGAACGAATTTTTTCTAAAACTGGGATTATTTCAAAATTTTTTACAGAATTTAATTCATACATTAAATTAGATAGCATGGCGAACTCCCTCATAATTAGTAATTATAAAATTACTGGATTTCATAGTTGTGAAGTATATCAAATTCATAATCACTGTCAAATTTTATACGATTATCAACAAGCTTTCTTTCTTCCCAAGGATATTCAGGATTAGGTGTTTCAATCCCAGCTGGTGCAAGATTTTCAATAAATTGAGCAATATTTTGAATACTTCTCAAATAGTGAATAAAACCTTTAATATCATTATCAAAACCACAAGCTTTTCGAACAGATACATGCCTATGTGCTTTTTGGACAAATTTCTGAAAAGCTTTGTGTGTTTGTGGTGCTGGCATGCTGCCATTTGACATCAAACCTTTTGCTAATTTTTCAGTAGCCATCTGTAAAAATGTAGACTATAGCATTGATTATTTGCTTCAGATAAATCATTTAATTTAAGGAACATTCGATAATCTGATTGCGCTTGAGCGAGTAGGCCTGTTCTCCAATTCCAATTCATTCTCCCCCCTTTTTAATTAAGATGGCCAAACCTTTTTTGCTTGATTCCATTTTCCCCAACCTACAGGTGGATCCAATCTGTCTTTTTCTTCAGGTCTTATTACTGCAAGTGCAACTCTAAATGGAATTTTCGATTCAGAAAATGGTGGGAAGCCAAATGCTACAATAGGGTTATCATGAGGCATTGCGGTTTTATCTAATTCGATTAATCTGACTTCTTGGTTGTTTTGATCGGGAAATAACCATACTTCTGATATTAGTCCTGGTTCATTATCTACATGAATTTTAGCTAAATTATTTGCTACTTCACTAATAGTTGTAAATTTTTCTTTCATTTTTATCCTCCAAAATTAACTGGCAATCCAAACTGCTATTCATTATGTTCGAATGATATTATTAGGACACCATCTAAATAGTCAGCAATAAAATAAGGAAAGTTAGCTAATTAGATTTATTTATTATGATATTTTAAAATATCATTAATTTATGGGAATAGCAATAAATCGGTTGTTATCATAGCTGGAGGATAAAGAAAGGGTTCTTTTGGCGGTGGATAATCCCGAAACCTCGTCAGGTTTTATTGTATTCTTGATTCATGTATTATTTTTTATGAATAATTCTCTATAATCATCATATGATAGCGAATATAAGGTCGCTATCATATGCGGGGGAACAATTACTCAAACTCAAAGAATTCATCATCAAATTCATATTGTTCGGGAGATTCACCATATGATTCAAGAATAATCGGCGCTGATATTTCTTTGTTATTTTCATCTATTTTCTCTAAAAGCAATGTGAACTCCCATTGATCACCAAAATCATAAAGATAGAATAATGCGTCTCCTGGATTCAGGCTCATGTCTCCGATTCGTACTTCTGTTGTAGAAGGATCTTCGTCAAATTGTGGTGCATAAACTTCGACAGAAATTCCTTTTCGATTTTTGTATGTAAATTGATATAGGTGATCATCATCAAAGTCAAACGCATATAAAATTGCGTCACTTAATTCTTCCAATTCATGATCACCAGAAATGCCAATACGCCGCCATACTGAATTAATAGATACTTTAAAAATATGCTCACCCTCTTGAAATTCTGGCTCTTTCATTATCAAATTATTATTCCACTCAGGAAAATAGGGTTGTAATAGTGATTGCCATTCCCCAAATTGAAACTTATTACCACGAATAGATTTTAATACAAATTCTCTTTCAAAAATATCCGCCTCGAGAAAAGGAATCATCACTTTTCCGAAATCAGTACATTGTATTTTATCGATCAACCAAAACGTATCTATCTTTTGTTGAGACGTTTTGATACGAATAAAACCAAACATTTGCAGTAATGCAACATTATACCATCCAGGAAAATATTGAAATTCATCTTTTTTTTGAGCAGGTATAAGAAAATTGTCTTCATAAAAATGTTTAAAAAAAATACAGCATCTTTCCATATGATTAGGAAATCCTTTGTCATGTTCCAGTATGACTTCTTTTTGCAGTTAAACTAAAAATACATTATTTGTTAGTAGCGTCCCTACCATCAAATACTTTAGTATAGTTGAATATTATTTATTTGGTTAGAATTGTGATTTTGGGTCGAAGCAAGCCAACCGATATTTTCTTAAAATGCCATAACCATCCATATTGACATATGCAGATTTTTAAACTAACCATGTACAAACCTCTAGTTGAAGTAGACTGACTATAACACTTAACAGAACAGGCAGAACGAATGAAAAAAGATAAAAAGCAGTGGCATCGAGCCCTTGAAGAGTTATGGGGTCATTATTGCAATTATTTAAAAATAAATGGCTTAGAAAGAGATCAGGTTAATTTATATGCGATTACGCATCATCATCCTGACCTGATCTTAAAACCTTTTAAAGATACAAAATTTGTTCATATAATAAAACCAGAGAAGAAGCAATGAAAATGTAATTAAGGCTGATAGTAGCTTTTATTGCTTCTTCAGGAAATGCCAACACCTAATCATCAATATTTACCAACAAACCCTCTAAGACAGCTTTATGCATGAACATTTTATTTTCAGCCTGATGCCACACCAAAGAGTTCGGGCTTTCAAGTACTTCATCAGTAATTTCCTCATCGCGATGAGCAGGTAAACAATGCATTATGGCAACATGCTCTTTTGCTAAAGTCACAAGTTCTTTATTTAATTGATATGGTTGAAATAATTTTTTACGTTCTTCTATTTGTGATTCCTGACCCATACTGGCCCATACATCTGTGTTAATAACATCTGCATCTTTTACTGCTTGCTTTGGATCGTTTGTCAGATTTATTGAGCCTGAACCATCCTGTTTTGCTCGCCTTACAATTTCGGGGTCAGGCATATAGTTTTCAGGACAGGCAAGTGTCAGGTTAATTCCTAAAATTGCTGAAATATTGATCCAGGAATGGGCAACGTTGTTTCCATCACCAATCCAGGCAATTTTTAATCCTTCATATGTGCCAAATTTTTCTACAACTGTCATAACATCGGATAAAATCTGACAAGGATGATAACTATCTGTTAAAGCATTTATTACTGGAATTGATGCCCATTCAGCCATTTCTTCAATTATTTTTTGGGAATATGTACGAACAACAATTATATCTAAATAGCCAGATAATACACGTGCAGTATCTTTTATTGGTTCATTTCTGGAAATTTGAGTATCTTTGGGATTTAGATATATAGTAGCCCCTCCTAACTGATTCATAGCTGTTTCAAATGAAATTCTAGTCCTTGTAGATGCCTTTTCAAATAAAAGTCCCATTGTTTTCCCAATTAAAGGCCTGTATGTCATAAGTGAGTCTTTATTTTTTTTGAATTTCAGACTTCTTTTAATCAATTGATTACAGTCATCTTTGTTTAAATCCCATAAATGTAAAATATCTTTTTTCAATTTGCCCTCTTATCTTCAAGTCAAGTTAAGTTATCTCTTTAAAAATTTCATCCAGACAGTTAATAAGTTTATCTATTTCTTCTTTTTGAATAATCAAAGGAGGAATAAAACGCAAAATTGTGTCTTGAATGCAGTTGATAACAAATCCTTTTTCCAGGCATTTATTTACAATTGGAGCACCTTTAATTGACATAGGCATACCAAGAAGTAATCCATATCCCCTTACTTCCTTGATAAAGGAATACTTCTCTTTAAGACTAATCAATTGTTCTTTGAAATAATTACCAACATTGTCACATTGATTAACTAAATCATTTGATTCAATATATTCTAAAACACTTAATGCTGCAGATGCTACCAAAGGTGTACCACCAAAGGTTGTAGCATGTGCTCCATGGCCAAAGGCTTTAGCTATCTTGTCTGTAGTAAGCATTGCTCCAACAGGCAGACCATTGGCTAAGGCTTTGGCTAGTGTCATAATATCGGGTTTTACATCAAAATGCTCATAAGCAAACAATTTTCCAGTTCTGGCAATGCCTGTTTGAACCTCATCAAAAATAAGAAGAATATCGTTTTCTACACAAAGCTGTTTTACTTGTTTAAGATAATCCTCAGATGGACAACATACGCCGCCTTCACCTTGAATTGGTTCTAACATAACAGCACAAACAGTTGAATCAAGATTTTCCTTTAAAGCTTCAATGTCATTAAATGGAACCATCTTAAATCCTGGAAGCATTGGTTCAAAGCCTTTTTTTATTTTATCCTGGCCTGTAGCTGACATTGATGCATAAGTTCTTCCATGAAAAGATTGTTTAGCTGATATTATAGTATTTTTATTATTATTTCCTTTATCAAAAAAATACTTTCTGGCAAGTTTTATCGCAGCTTCGTTTGCCTCTGCACCACTGTTGCAAAAAAAAGCACGGTCAGCAAAGCTGTTATCAGTTAACCATTTAGCTAATTTTATTTGAGGTACAGTGTAAAAAAGATTAGACACATGAATTAGATTCTTAGCCTGTTGTGAAATAGCTTCAGCAACCGCAGGATGAGCATGTCCGAGATTGCAAACAGCAATTCCAGCTACAAAATCTAAATATTCTTTTCCCTCTGAATCCCAAAGCTTACAACCAGAACCTTTGGTAAAAACTACAGGAAAACGAGCATATGTCTGAGCTAATACTTCTTCAGCTTGTTCAATGTTTGTTTTCATGACTATTTCATTCATTGTTTTGGATAGAACGTTTTTTTATTTCAGTCCCAATCCCTTTATTTGTAAAAAGCTCTAAAATAACAGCATGTCTGACACAGCCATTTATAATATGAGCTTTATTAACTGAATTATTTACAGCCTCAATAGCACATTCAACTTTTGGAATCATACCACCTGAAATAATTTGATTTTTAATCATTTCCTGCTTTTGATCCTCAAAAAAAGTAGAAATTAAATTTCCAGAATCATCCTTAACTCCATCAACATCTGTAAGTAGTATTAATTTTCTGGCATTCAATGATTGAGCTATTTTGCTGGCTACAAGATCTGCATTAATATTATAAGTTTCTCCAGATCTTCCTACACCAACAGGAGCAATGATTGGAATAAAACCTTTTTGTGTTAGAGTATGTATTATTTCTGGATTTACAGATGTAACTTCACCTACCATTCCTGGATCAATAATTTCAGGAGGCTTATCTTCATTGGGTTGATACATAATTTGCATTTTTTTGGCAATTAATAAGCCTCCATCTTTACCAGTTAAACCAACAGCCTTTCCCTTTTGCTGATTAATCTGATTAACAATGGATTTGTTGACTCGACCTCCTAAAACCATTTCAACAACATCCATTATAATTTTATCAGTAACCCTCATCCCTCTTATAAAAGTGGGAGTAATATCCATCTGTTCCAGAACTTTATTAATTTGAGGTCCACCACCATGAACAATTACCGGGTTAATACCTATATATTTTAATAATACAATATCTCTAGCAAAATCAGTTTTAAGCTGTTCATCAACCATAGCGTGTCCGCCATACTTAACCACTATAGTTGAACCATAAAACAATTGAATATATGGCAATGATTCAATTAGAATATCTGCAATATTTGGTGAAGTTGTATTGTCTATCATAAAATATACCGACTAAGGTCTTCGTTTTCTTTAATATCTTTAAGTTCTTTTCGAACATATTCAGAATCAATATAGACTTCTTTGTTTTCAATATCTGGAGCTTCAAAAAGAATATCTTCAAGTAATTTTTCAACAAGAGTATGAAGCCTTCTTGCTCCAATATTTTCTGTTTTTTCATTAACTTCTTCTGCAAATAGAGCTATAGTAGAAATAGCATCCTCAGTAAATGTTATTTCAACGCCTTCAGTTTTCAGGAGTGCCTTATATTGAAGTATTAATGCATTTTTTGGTTCAGTTAGAATTCTGACAAATTCTTTTTTTCCTAGTGAGTCCAGATTTTCTCTTATAGGAAAACGTCCTTGAAGCTCAGGTATAAGGTCTGAAGGTTTACTAAAATGGAATGCTCCAGATGCTATAAAAAGAATATGATCAGTTTTAACAGATCCATATTTTGTTAAAACAGTTGAGCCTTCAACAATAGGCAATAAATCACGTTGAACACCTTCTCTTGAAACATCAGGGCCATGTCCTGAATCTTTGCCAGCAACTTTATCAATTTCATCCAGAAAGATAATTCCACTTTGTTCAACTTTTTCTATTGCTCTTTTTACTACCTTATCCATATCAACCAATCGCTGAATTTCTTCCTGGAGAAGAATTTCCATAGCTTCAGGGATTTTCATTTTTCGACGTTTGGTATTTTTGGGCATCATACTACCAAACATATCTTTCATATTGATGCCCATTTCTTCCATTCCTACATTGGAAAAAATTTCAACTACAGGCATATTATTTTCTGAAACATCCATATCAACGTAACGTTTATCAAGAGAACCACTTTTTAGCATTTTTCTTAATTTTTTTCTGGTAGAACTTTCTTCTAATGGCCTTATCTCAATGATATCAATAGGATCAACATCGTTACCATTCTCATGATCTTCTTCCTCAGCTTTCTTTTTGGGTTTGCCAGGAAGTAATAAATCTAGCATACGTTCTTCAGCAATTTCTTGAGCTTTGGATTTTAATTTTTCCTGTTCACTGACTTTAACCATATTTACAGTAAGTTCAAGAAGATCACGAACCATAGATTCAACATCTCTTCCAACATAGCCTACTTCTGTAAATTTAGAAGCTTCAACCTTAATAAAAGGAGAATCCGCCATTTTGGCCAATCGCCTGGAAATTTCTGTCTTTCCAACCCCGGTGGGGCCGATCAAAATAATATTTTTCGGCGCAATTTCATCTTTTAGATCATCAGAAACTTGTTGTCGTCGCCAACGATTTCTAAGAGCAATAGCGACAGAACGTTTTGCTCTATGCTGTCCAATTATATATTTGTCCAGCTCTTTAACTATTTCTATTGGTTTAAGTTCATTCATCCTTGCACCTGAATTTCCTCAATTGTAATGTTTTTATTAGTATATATACAAATAGATGAAGCTATATTCATGGCTTCAGTTGCTATTTCTTTTGCACTAAGATTTGATTTTCTCATCAATGCTGTAGCGGCGGCCTGGGCTGGAACTCCTCCAGAACCAATACCTATTACCCCTTCATCAGGTTCAATTACATCGCCATTTCCAGATAATAAATATAAATTCAAATGATCGCAAGCAAGCATAACAGCTTCAAGGCGTCTTAAATATTTATCAGTCCGCCAATCTTTTGCTAATTCTACAGCTGCTCGTGTTAAATTTCCATTATAGCGTTCTAATTTTGCCTCAAAGCGGTCAAATAAATTGAAAGCATCGGCCGTTGCACCAGCAAAGCCTACAACAACTTTATCATTGTAAAGCCTACGTACTTTTTTTGCACTATGCTTGACAACTGTATGATTTAAAGTAACTTGACCATCGCCTGCAACAACAACTGAATCGTCTTTTTTTATAGCTAAAATTGTTGTGCCATGATAATCTGTATTAGAAGGTGTCATTACTATTAATTCTTTTTTTTATAAGGTTGATAATAAAGTGAACAATGAAATATTAAATGATATTAATCACTTTCATTGATCAAAGCATTGATTTCATCCCAGGTGCTGACCTCTATAAAAGAATGGGATTGGCGATTCCATGGCTGACGAAACACAATAGGAATAAAGCCTTTTTCATCTAATAAGCGACATGTTTCCATTCTGTCTTCCACAAAATAACGAATTTTGTGATCTTTTAGAACAGAAATTTTTTCCTTAAAATCTCCTGTTGCAATAATTTTATACCTGGATTTCGGCAACTTTAGTGTTTCTTCAAACCATTGGTTTATAGATTCGGCATCTGGTCTCGCAGTGACAAATAAAAGACATTCCGATTTTTGGGAAAGTTTTTGTAAAACTCTGGGGGCACCTTCAATAGGTTCTAAAGTAGCTTCATGATCTCCTGTCAAAATCTTTTCAATAATATCCCACATTACTTTAAAATCAATATCCAAACACCTGGTGAGATCATAATTTGTAATGTCTTCTAAGTTGAAATGCAATTGATATTTTTCGCGAGAAATATGGATAAAGAGTTGCATTGTATTTGCAACCACTCCATCAATATCAAAAGCAATTGATGCCAATGGAATCATCAAGCAGCCTTGCGAGTTCTTTTTTTCAGGCGGTTTTTACGACGTCTGAGGATTTTAAGTTGTTTTTTATCAAGATTTTCAAGATTTTTTTCTTTAAAATCGTTGAGTTTTACAATTTTTTTCTTTAATTCTCTAACAGCTGTATCAGATTTTTTTGATTTATCTTCAACAATTCCCCTGGCCTCTTTAATTGCAGAAAGAAGCTCTGACTTGTTCATACCATGAACACCAGTAATTTCAGGAATTTGTAAAGCTGTTTCTCGCAATTCTTTAGATGTCATTTTATCTAGAGGTTTTTCTTTAACTTCCTTCTTCTTTTTCCCACCCATGGTGATTTTCTCCTTTTGTTCAAATAATTAAGCAAGCAAAATTTAATATTCTTTTTTTTTGCAAAAAAATAAATGGAGGCAAGAATTCCTCCATAAAAAAATAAAAACTTAACTATAAAACATATATTTTCATTCGTCAAATTTTAATTTACGCTATTGTTTTTTTCACCTTCAAAAACATTAAACTGATCTACCAAATTTCTTAATAAACTTGAAAGGTCTTGCAGTTCACAACAGATTTTACGAATTTCTTTCATTGAATATGTACTTTGTTTAACACCTTCATCAATTTCGCGTAATGCTGAAATAACCTGTTCACTGGCTGTTTTTTGTTGTTGAGTTGATAATGAAATCTGGTGAGATGCATTTGTAGTTGTCTGTGCACTGGATACAATATGCATAAAAGTATCAGAAGTGTTTGAAACAGATTTTATACCTTTATTAATATTTTTTGCTCTTGTTTCAGAATCAATTATCATTCTATTGACTGACTCATCAATTTCGTTGATAATTGATTCTGTTTCCTTTGTAGAATCAATAACACTATCAGCAAGGCGTCGGATTTCAACTGCAACCACACTAAATCTTTTTCCAGAATCTCCAGCACTTGAAGCTTCCAAAGCTGCATTAAATGCAATCAATTTGGTTTGATCCGTAATATTATTAATAATTTCAATGACTTTATTCACATCTTTTGATTTCTTACCAAGTGCTAAAATTTCCTGTACGTTTCTTTTATTTTCAATACTAATACTTTCCATTGCTCCTTGTAATTGCTGAACGATATCTTCTCCTTGTTTAGTATTTTTTAGAGTTGTTTCTGACAATTCAGCAACTCTTGTTGCATGGTCAGCAATTTGAGTAGATGTTGTTGTCAGTTCAGACATAGTTCCTGTAATTTCAGTAACAGAAGCAGATTGCTGAGATAATATAGTAACCTGTTTTTCAATAGATGAGCTGATATTATCAACTGATGTCACCAGAGTGTTAAGACCATTAAAAATACCAATAATAAGTTCCTGGAGATTATCCATAAATCGATTAAACCATAAACTCATCATACCTGCTTCGTCTGTGGAATGAACAGGTAAACGTTTAGTCAAATCACCTTTCCCCTCAGCAATAGCTTGTAAAGCTTCGGCTCCCATTCGAATAGGTAGTGATAGTTTGCCTGCACTAAACCATAGTATTGTCATAAATACCAGTACCCCCAGTATATTAATTAGAATCATTTGCGCTAAATCTTTTTTTGCTTTTTCACGTTCTATAGTGCCCTGCTTTAATATCTGAGATAAAGGAATTATAACCTTAACAGACCATGGTGTTGATGTGTCTCCTGGAGTTATTAAAGTATCGACTTCAAGAAAATCATCTTTTGACAAAGATGCTTTTTTGGAACCAGGAATAGAATTATTTTTATATAACATATTATATGAAATATCTGAAATGTTAGTTCCAATAAGATCGGGTCTTGATGTAGCTGCAGATATGGTTTTGTTATTAGCTAATACCAGTATTCGTCCTGTCCCATTGTAAATATCATTAACTTTTTCAACCTGAGCTTGAAGTTCATCAAGTTTTAAGTCAATACCTACAATGCCATAAAAATCACTTTCCACGAGAATAGGTGCTATTAGAGAGGAAATATATATTTTATGATCATCTTTAATAAAAAAAGGATCAAGTATGCATTCTTTATGTGTTGATTTTGGTATATGATAATATTTACCTGTTTCAGAATTTTCATAACCAATTAGTGGGCGAACTACTATTTTATTTTTGTCATTACGATACCAGTATGGAATGTACCTTCCTGTGTGATCGTGACCAATATCATTCATAAATCCTCGATCCATGCCATCAAAAGCGTTG
>Ga0272440_1002978_pt1 | contig 12906 bp, 5 predicted proteins | sample SSMMMBAug17_FD_192440 | JGI IMG/M metagenome (GOLD analysis project Ga0272440, IMG submission 192440) | Marine sediment archaeal communities from Little Sippewissett salt marsh, Falmouth, MA, United States - SSM-MMB-Aug17 | ecosystem: Environmental > Aquatic > Marine > Wetlands > Sediment ...
AACCATGAAGTTACATATCTTTTTCGTTACCCAATTTTTAACATCTAATTAACTTTTTATTACATATTTTGTTGCTTGCGACTGACTCATTTCCCAATGAGCAAGAATGCTGTACCGGCGAATAACCAATTATTAAAAAGCCATATTAATCTGATAAGTTGTCATATCAATTCTTATCATGCATTGCTCCTTAATCGTATTATCCAGGGACTGATATTTTTTTGCTCTTTTGGGGCTATAATTATGCCAATAAAAAACAATATGAGACAATCAAAAATTAAATCAAAGTATCATTCAATAAATATTTGAGCCAGGCATTTTATTTTTGTCACCAGATTCTCTCCCCATGAACCATCAGTCCATTCAATTGAACGTAATGGTTTGGCCATAACATCCAGACCACCATTTTTCATGGCATCAAAAGCCATGCGTGTGCTTTCTTCATCAGTAAAAGCAGATACAAATACAATTGGGATATTATTCTTTTTAACAATCTCTTCAGTAACATCAATACCATTCATATCTGGAAGCATAATATCCATTGTAATGATATCTGGCAGAATTTCTTGAGACATGCGGATCGCATCATTGCCAGTTTTTGCAATACCTATAACATCAATCCAGGGATCTTTGTTTAAAATGTTTTCCAAGAATAAACTTTCTGTTGATGAATCTTCAACAACCAGAACCCGAATTTTACGTGAAAGATTAATATCAACAACATCTTTTGGAAGCTGAACAATTACGCGTGTTAAATTTGCTTCACTTTCTAGCTCAATACTGCCAGAATGAATTTGAACAATCATTCTGGCGGAATATGTTCCAAGACCCATCCCACTTTTTTTGCCATAGGTTGAATATTTTTCAAAAAAAGTATGGCTTATGTTTTCAGGAACAGTGCCCACATTTTCAATGATGATCTTATCTTTCTGGCCATGTTGCAAATATATTGTAATGGCTTGATTCGCTGGTGATGCTTCAATTGAATTTTTTATTAAATTTGCCATCATGGAATATAATAGAAATTCTTCGCCATGAATAATAAATCGTTCAAATGAATAAGGCTTTCGATTATCAATTTTGATACAAACAGATATTTCCTTAATTTTCAGTATGTCATGTAATTCCGATTGAATTTTACGGATCGTCTCTATCAAATTAATATTTTGAGGTGTATACATATAGGAACCGCGTTCCATCTTACACAGATTCAATGACAGGTTAACAATGTTGAGCATTTGATATCCCGAATTCTCAATAATTTCAAGATACTCCTTTTGTATATCATTTAAAGGACCATCCTCTTTAATTAATTGAGGAATGTTAATAATGCCGTTTAAAGGGGTTTTTAGATCATGACGGGAAATGGCTTCAATATCTTCCCGCAATGAGGCCATTTCAACAAGCGCTTTATTTTTTACTTCCAGTTCTCGTCGGGCCTGCATCAATGACAAATGTGTTTTGACACGGGCTTTGACAACAGAAGGGCTGAAAGGTTTGGCAATGTAATCCACTGCACCCAACTTGAATCCTTTTGCCTCGCAAGATGATTGATCTTTGACTGTAATAAATATAATCAAGATATCCTGCGTTTCAGGATTATTTTTTAGCGTTTCACAAACTGTATAACCATCAATTCCAGGCATGATGATATCCATAAGGATGAGATCGGGTTTTTTCGCAATGGCCAATTCAATCGCACGTTCTCCATTGGTTGAAAAAATGACATTATAGTCACCCAGAAGAGCTTCATTGAGTATTTTGATATTGGCTGGCTCATCATCCACAATCAGGATGGTTTGTTTTTCAAATTCTATTTGTTCTGACATGTTTTTACCTTAATTGAATATTTAAACAATTTGCCATACGCAGCAAAAGTGTTTTTGCGTAATCAAAATCAAGTTTATCAATCGCTTCTGATAAATGTCTCATATCTGACTGTACACGCTGATTATCTAATCGCTGATTAATGTTTTCAAATATGATCGTTGCAGACATATCATGATTATTTAAACAATGATAAAGATGCTTCAATTCACTTTTCAATGCATTTATATCTTTGAATGCCTGCCTTTTTGCTGCATGATCATGATTATCAAATTTTTTAATGATTTGCTTTAACAAATGTGCATCTCTGATAACATTGTTAAAGGCTTGATCCAATTCTGACAACTGATTCAAACAGGATGATTGATCATTTTTTAATGCATGGCTTTCCATCTGACGCGCAGCTTCTAACAATTCATGCGCAGCTAGATTACCGGCAACACCTTTTATGGTATGTGATAATTCATGAACCACTTTAAATGATCCCGCCTGAATTGCCTCACTGATCTTTGATGGATAGGACCTATGTGATAAACAGAATTCCTGAAGAATAGTATTATACAGATTTAATCGACCACCTAATCGCTCAACGCCTTCTTCAATATCCATATGCTTTAATTGTGTTATCGCTCTTTCCATTGAATCTTCTTGAATATCCGATTTTTTTTCAGCTTGTCTGACTGCAACAGGGCGCGATTCTCCAAGCCATTTGGACAATACAGAAAACAATTGTTTGGGTTGAATTGGTTTGGAAATGTAATCATCCATTCCAGCCTGAATGCAACGTTCTTTATCACCTGACATGGCATGAGCAGTCATTGCAATTATAGGAAATGAGCGATTTGATTTTTCATAAAGTATATTAATTGCCCGGGTTGTTTCATATCCATCCATTTCCGGCATTTGAATATCCATAAGTATGGCATCATACATCAATTTATCATTATTTTTCTTTTCTTTAATCATTTCAATGGCCTTGCATCCATTATCAGCAATGTTAACACATAAACCTTCCTGTGTCAAAATCTCATAAGCTACCTGTTGATTGATCTTGTTGTCCTCAACGAGAAGCACAGTATTTCCATGGAAATCACATGTATTATTATTTTCATCCATATCATCTTCATTAACTGTCTCAACTGATGTGCAGCTTTTCTGCTGAAATACATGACTGATTGCCTGATACAAAATAGATGGTGGAACAGGCTTTACGATGATGTGCTGAATTGTTTCTTGTGCTGTCTTATCAAGCAAAGAATCGCGACCATAAATGGTATCCATTAGAATGATGGGCGGACAACTGGATTTCAGTTGTTCCTTTATTTGCGAAGCAATTCGTAAACCACTTGTGTCTTTCATGCCATAATCAATTAGAATTAAATCAATCTGTGGGAAATCCTTTGTACTGGCAAACCACTGCAAATAATCTTCATGGCAGGAAAAGAGATCAACAGTCATTTTTAACTGTTTTAACATATACGATATCATATGACGACTTGTCTCATTGTCATCTATGATAATGGCTTTTATATCTTGCATATCAGCAGGACAAAGAGACTTAGGGGCTTTTTTATCTAACTGGAACATACAGTTAAAAGAAAAAGTACTTCCTTTACCATACTCGCTGCCAGCCTTTATTGAGCCATCCATCATTTCAACCAATCGTTTACAAATTGTTAACCCAAGTCCAGTTCCACCATATTTTCGAGAAGTGGACGTGTCTGCCTGAGAAAATGGCTGAAACAAGCGATTGACTTGATCTTCTGTCATACCAATACCTGCATCCTGAATTGAAAAATCAAGATTAACATTATCAGTACCCTTTTTTTGAACAGCAATGGAAATGATAATATCACCTGTATCAGTGAATTTGATCGCATTACTCAGCAAATTAATCAGTATCTGTCCCAGGCGAAGCGGATCACCAATGAGCAGGTTTGGTACATCCTGATCAACAGAAAAAATAATTTCAATGGGTTTTTCATCCTGTTTAATACAGAACATATTGGTCAGATTTACCAGAACATCAAACAAATCAAATGGCACAGATTCCAAATCCAGTTTGTGCGCTTCAATTTTTGAAAAATCAAGTATATCGTTTAGAATACCCAGAAGCGACTGGGCCGATTGATCTATCTTTACAAGGTAATCTTTCTGTCGATCTGTTAAATTAGTTTTTAATGCCAGAGAATTGAGTCCAATAATTGCATTCATGGGGGTACGAATTTCATGAGACATATTGGCTAAAAAGTCACTTTTTAAACGATTGGCTTCATCCGCACGCCGGGCCAGTTGTTCTGCAGCAATCCGAGATTTTTGAAGTTCAAATTCTATCTGCTTTTGTGAGGTTACATCAACAATAACGCCGATCAATCCTTGAATTGTTTTTTCAATGTTAAAAAACTTGGCAATATGACAAACAACATTTTTTACAGTCTGGCCTGGCATGCGTATTTCCATTTCATACACCTGTCGGGTATCATCACTGCTCAAAAACAACTGTTCCTTAAAATGAAATACTTCTGCCACCTGGCCTGGTAAAAAATCAAACAATCCATAACCGATAATCTGCGTTGATTTTTTATCGAAAAAATTACAAAAGGCTGTATTGGTGAGTTGATATTCATCATGGGTGGTTTTAAAAAAAACAGGTATTGGAACAGAATCTACGATAGTTTGAAGAAAAATTCTCTCACGCTCAATGGCTTGTTCAGCTTTTTTCCGCTCAGAGATATCGCGAATGACACCAACAGTACCCACATATTCTTTTTCTTCAGATTGAGAATCAATTCCTGATATCCCTGCACTATTCACTTCAACGACAATAAAATCATCAGACAGGTATTCAATTTCTCCTGGTGAGAATTTTTCTCCGGATTTGGATTTCAAACGAACTTCAAGACCTGTTGTAATGCGTGAACCAGAGCGACGTTCATCAAAAAGTTTAGGCTGTTGTCGTCTTACATTCCTGGGAATCTTTGATAATACTTTTTCACGACTGACATCATCTACATCATCAGGACAAAGGATTTTACTAAAATGCTTACCTATTAAGTCTTCTTTTTCATAGCCCAAACGACGAATCGCATTGTTGATAAAAGTAAAATAACCATCGGCATCAATTCGGTATACAATATCAGGGATCGTTAAAACCAGCGATCGAAAACGATCTTCTGATGCTGCCAGTGCGCTATTATTTTTTCTAAGTTCTTCATTCAGAAGATTGAGCGCCATCTGCTTTTCTTTTAATTCTGTATTTTGAAGCAATGAGTTTTCATAGGTGCTCATTAAGAGATTCAAGACTTGATTGCGTCCGGCAGTAATGGTGTGTGATTTTCCAAAAAAATTGATTGTCAGGGGCTTTTCTGAATATTCATCAGAATTAGTTTCAGTCAAATGCTGGTTGGATAAAAGGAATTCTACTTTTGATAATAAAAAGGATTCTTTGAAGGGTTTGGTTACATAGGCATCAGCTTGTGCGTTGAGGCCATTGATAATGTCTTCCGGATCGTGAAGATCTGTCAAAAGTAAAACTGGAATGTGCTTAATTGCCGGATCATTTTTGATATAGCTGCACATTTTGAAACCATTCATGACAGGCATGGTGACATCACTGATAATTAAATCAGGTTCTTTTTCAGTGGCTATGAGAATTCCCTCCTGGCCATTTTTTGCTACATGGGTCAGGTAACGATGCTCGTTTAACAGAAGTTCAAGTTTTAGGGCTTGAGTTGGGCTGTCTTCGACGATGAGTATTTGAAAAGACATATTTTGATATTACTCTTAAATTGTTAGGTTAAATTTCAAGTATTTTTTCGTGTTGATATTCACAAACATTTCTATCAATAACTTTAATTTTTTGATTGTGCTGTGTTAAAACGTATAAGCCATATCTTGATCAAGTTTTGCAGACATTTTTGAAAATATCTTATCCATATTTTTTTCGAGCTTTTCATTACTGGCTGCCATTTTTAAACTGATCTCTCCTGCCAATAATAACAGGCCTTCTATCGTTTCAAGTCTGCTTTGCACATGTTTATCAAATTCTTTCATTGTATCCTCCTTTTTCTGTGATGCTATTTATTTCTGTGAAATGTTCATGTTTAATATCAAATTGCTTTTATAATGTGATCGTCAGTTTTTGATTTTTCCATTCACTCAATGTTTAAGTCTGTGCTTGTCTGTTTCGGTCCAAAACAACTAAGTTGGCTGATTATGTAATTCAGTACATTTCTATTAAGTAAATAAATAAATGTCAAACCATTTTTGGCAACAATGAACCAGAATAACTTTAATCAAACGACGTAAAAAAAATTTAAAAAAAAAACTTGACTTTTTATAAAAAATGCCGATAATTGGTTTAATGGTTGATTGGTTCAACCAATATTTTAATGGAGGAATAAAATGGAAAAGAAGTTTATCCCAATCGAAAAAGTGAATGCTTCAGAACAAATAGTAGAGAGGCTGATCAAGTATATCCTGGAAGGGGGAATTCGTACAGGTGAAAAACTACCTCCTGAGCGTACCCTTGCATCAGAGTTTAATGTAAATCGAACCACACTGAGAGAGGCACTTAAAAAACTTGAACAGCTAAAACTGGTCACTATTCGTCAGGGACAGGGTGCAACTGTTTCAGATTTGCACAATGCCAGTATTGAAGTTCTTTTCTATTTGTTAAATGTTAATGGGGATATTGATTTATCTATTTTAGAAAACATACTGGAAGCACGCGAACTGTTTGGAACAGATGTGGCACGCCTTGCAGCAAAACGTGCTGAGAGTAATGATATTGAACAAATGCAAACGCTTATGGATAAATTGATTCAAGCAACTGACCCAGCGGAACTGCAATTGTTGGATTTTGAATTTTTCAGACTGCTATCACTGGCCAGTAAAAATATGGTTTATATTCTTTTAATGAACATGCTTAAAACAATACATGAAAAACAGTTACAGCTTTTTCTTCCCCTGACCTACGATGTCAATACTGAAATTCAACAAGAATTATTTGAAGCAGTAAAAAATAAAGATGAGAAAAAAGCTGCTGAAAAAGCCAGGGCATTTTTAAACTCTGGTAGGGAATTATTAAAATTTTTTCAAACATAACCCCCAGGATATATCATGATCATTTTTTTATGATCGTATAAAAAAAGGAGGACAATATGCAAACAGCACAGAATTTAGCTTATGATGAAAGTTTTCATCGTGAAAATCAGTCTGAGGGAGATGTGTTTCAGAAAAATACTGAAAAACACATTAACAAATTAAAAGTCTCAAAAATTCAACGTACCTGTGTGCATGATGGTCCTGGTATTCGCACTGTGATATTCTTTTCAGGATGTAATCTTCGATGCTTGTGGTGTCAAAATCCTGAGTTAATTCCTTTTCAATTGGATACATCACAGACAACTAAACACACAATACATGATATCATGGATATCATTCAGAAAGACAAAACGTATTTTCAGGCAAGCAATGGGGGAGTAACTTTAAGTGGTGGAGAACCCTTGCTGCAACATACAGAAAGTATGGTCTATTTGTTAAAAAGATTAAAAGAAGAAGATATCCATATAACAATGGAAACTGCCGCTTTTGCATCATGGAAAAATATTCAGGCACTGCTTCCCTACATTGATTTATTTATTGTAGACATTAAAGTAATTGACACGAGTACGCATGAGCAACTGACTCGGCAGAAAAATGAGATTATTCTTCAAAATATTAAAAAACTTGTCGCAAGAAAAGCCAATATTCGCTTTCGAATGGTTGTTGTTCCAGGATATAATGATAGTAATGCACAAATCAAAGATGTATGTGATTTTTTACAATTACAAAATTATCATTCAATTGAATTGTTAAAATTTCACACGATGTATGAAGAAAAAAGCAAGCGATTGAATATATCAAATCCAGTATTAAATATTTCAAATAAGCAAAGTCTTGATGCAATCAGAAGAGCTATTGATATATTTCAATCCTTTGACATGAATGTTACTTGTGATCTGGATTTTCATACCCAAAAAACAAGTTTTTCAAATCGTATACAAAAAATCCAGCAAGAGATCAGAGAAAGCGAATGTGAACTTTGTTTTGAAACGTCAACTTTAAAAACAGAATTTTATAAAACCCATGGCTTTACAAAACCCACTCACATTCATCGCTCCGAGCGTTTGGCTTATGTGCTTAAAAACAAAAAAGTGATTATTTATCCTCGCGAGCTTATTGTGGGAAATTTTACATCAAAAAGACTTGCAGGAAACGTTTGGGAAGAATATTTTGGTATTACATTTATTTCAATTCTTCATCAAATTCACAAGCAAACGCCTGTTCCATTTAAATGTACTTTCGAGGATAAAATCAATTTTTATACCAATATTTTTCCATTTTGGGCCAAACATAGTCTGATAAGTTATAAGAACAAATCAATAAAGGAGTGGATGCTTTTACTATCTCGCGCCTCAGAGATGATTACCGGATTTAATAATAATCAAGCTGCTATTGCGCATTTTATTGTCAATCATAAGCGAATTCTAGAACTGGGTACAATAGGAATAAAAAAAGAGATCGGTTCCAAACGTAAGAAAAATTTGGATCGCTCTGATTTTTATGATGCTGCAATTATTGCACTCAATGGCTTGGAAGATTTTGCTTCTCGGTATGCAGATAAGCTAATCGACCTTAGCATGAATGAATCAGATCCCGAACGTAGACAAGAACTCAAAAAAATGGCCAAAATTTGTTATCATGTGCCAAAATATCCAGCACGGACGTTTCATGAGGCATTACAAAGCATGATGTTTTTACAGATTGCATTATGTACAGAATCATTTGAAAATGCCATTTCCTTTGGACGTCTGGATCAAATACTCTTTCCATATTATCAAAAGGATCTGGAAAATAATGAAATTACATACGATGAAGCAAAAGAAATGCTTGCAGCTTTTATTCTTAAAGTGGATGAAGTCATTCTGGTCAATGATGGCGATACCTACCTTGGTATCGGTCGTTTATTTGAGAGTTTATCAACAGTACAAACTGTAAGTTTTGGTGGATTAAAACCTGATGGAACAGATGGCACAAACGACGTTACATACATGTTGTTAGATATCTGTGAATTGCAACCCCGCGGGGTAAACATGACAGCCAGAATTCACAATAACAGTCCTGCGGCTTATGTTGATAGAATTTCAGAAGTCTATATCAATGGTTCGCCAATGCCAGCTTTGTATAATGATGAAATCTATTGTGAAACACTTCAAAAACATTATGCGGCAAGCATTGAAGATGTTAGAAATTATTCAATTGTTGGATGTGTTGAGCCCGTAGCATCAGATGATCATTTTGGCAATACGGACTGTGCCAATATGAACCTCGCATTACCATTTCTTCAGGCTTTAAAGGGTGAAAAAAAAGATCTGTGGAATTTTGGATTTTCTGATCAAATAAACAAACTTTCACGAAAATTCATTCGATATAATTTCAATGGTTTTCAGAAATATACACAAGCCGTGACAACTGCATATCAAAGTATCCAAAATCAATTCAACCACGTTTATACAAAACTAAGCAAACAGACAGGCCCCTGCTATGATTCCCCACAAAACATGGAGACCTTGCTCAGTCGTTTTCAAGAAAGATTGAATGAGCTGGCTGCATCCCTACTGGCAGATCATCATGATTTAGAACGTATTCTTCAGGAAAGATTTACCACACCACTTGCTTCAACGCTATTCAATAATTGTATTGAAACTGGAATGGATGTTTATGAAGGTGGGGCGAAATATAACAGCAGTGGTGTTCAGGCCGTTGCAGTAACAGATGTTGCAGATTCATTATGTGCTATTGATGAACTTGTATTTCGTCAAAAGCAATTCACCATTGATGAGATCATTGATGCCATTGAAAATAATTTTGAGGGAGAAAAGAATAGTAAAATCAGGCATGCTTTGATTGCAGTACCCAAATTTGGTGATGATACAAGCCCTGAACCGCAAAAATGGGTCAACAAAGTTCTGGAAATCTATATCAACGCCTTGAAATCAGTGCCATCATGTCCGAGAAATGGTATATACACTGCTGGTTATTATTCCTTGAATGTCAATATTGTATATGGAGAAAACAGCCCCGCTTTGCCATCAGGTCGTTTGAAAGGACAACCATTTGCGCACAGTATTGCCCCTCATTATGGTAAAAAGAGTCTGGATCTTGTTTCAGCGTTAAATTCTGTGAGTGATGTTGATTTTGTAAAATATGCTCCAAATGGGACATCTACGACTTTTACTATTGATTCTGCATTGTTTCAGGGAGAAGATGGTGTAAAAAATTTGTCGGCAATTATTCGATCCTTTTTCAAAAAAGGTGGAATGCAGTTTCAACCAAATGTGATTAATAAAGATATATTGATTGATGCCTATCATCATCCAGAAAAATATCCCTATTTATTGGTTCGTATTGCAGGCTTTTGTGCTTATTTTAATGACTTGACTGATGAACTGAAGCTGGCAATTATTAATCGGACATGTTATTCGTAAACATTCAAATCGGTTATTTTTGGTTTTAATGTTGATAGACAAGCAACTATTGACTGCTCATATCTGTCCAATTGATCTTGTGCGTCAATTTAAGGTACTTTTTCTATTCAGCGTTGGGCTTTAGCCAGCTTTAGCCCAACGCTGTTCTTGTGTCTGCCGAAATTCATCTTTTTCAATATTTATTGCTAACAAGTACGACTTTTTGGGAATGCGTTTGACATGCCCTGCCTCTACAGTACAATTACCTCAAAACGAACAAGTGTATGAACCAGTTCAGGGAAAACTTAATAAGTTCATGTCCGAGTTGGCCTGATAGGGGAAGGTCTTCGAAAATTCCTTAGGGATGCTCGAAAAATAACTTCCCCATTTTCAAAAATCGGACAGGTCAGACTGGTCTGAGCTGTCTGACTTGTCTGACTTTACCGAATGGGGAAATTATTTTCCGAGCATTCCTTAGGAAATCTTGGAAAATAACTTCCCCATTTTTTTAAAATTGTATGTTTTGCGGTTAATGATCGTAGAGACAAGGCATGCCTAATCTCTGCAGAACTTTAACCGCAAACAAACAATATTAGAAATGGGGAACTTATTATCCGAGATTTCCTTATTAACTTGACATAAAAGTGTAACTATTGATATATTTCACAAATACCTCGAAAATCAAGCATAGACGAACCTAAAATTTTCGTCACCAACGACAAGGATACCTCTGTCAAATTCGATATAAATCCATTATGAGCAAGGAAATAAATTGTTTTGAACCATGAATCCTCAAATTCCAAACGTAGAGACAAGGCTAGAGATGATTGTACACAACAATAAGCAATAAGATCCAATAATAATGGGGAACTTATTTTTCGAGCTTTCCTAAATAAAAGAAGTATTTGTAAAGGAAATAAAAACTATGAAACAAAAATGGTTTTTTCTGATTTTTTGTTTAATTGTTGTATTAATTATATCTACCAAAGAATGGCTGATAACTTCAAATACTGAAAATGAACCCATTCACATTGCGATTGCAGGACCAATGAGTGGTGATCATGAAATGATTGGTCAATCTCTAAAACAGGGAAGTCAGCTGGCAATTGATCTATTTAATAAACAAGGTGGAATCAAAGGACATCCAATTATTCCGACATATTATGATGATATGAACGTCAAAGAAAAAGCCAAACATGTCGCAGAAACAATATCAACAACGAAAGCGATAGGCGTAATAGGACATTGGTATAGTGATTGCTCTAAAGATGCGGGTATAATTTATAAAAAAAAACAAATCCCGGCAATTACGCCTGGTGCTACCAATTTGTTGGTCACCTGGTCTAATCCCTGGTATTTTAGAACTGTTTTTACTGATAGCATTCAAGGACAGTTTATTGCCAATTATGCCAAGAAAGCTCTTCGTTTTGATAGTGCTGCTATTATCTATGATAATGACCTCTATGGTACCTATCTTTCTACTGTATTTGAAGCCAAAGCCAAGGACAAAAGAATAAATATTGATATCTTATATAAAAATTCATTTGACTCCGATTCCGAATCTGAAAATGAAGAACAATTTGATACCATAATTGATGAAATAAAAAAGCTAAAACCCTCTTGCCTGATTTTCCTGGCCACCCATGCATCTGAAGGTGCCAGGCTGATTCGAAAAATTAAGGATGCCGGTCTCTCACATACAATTATTGGACCGGACTCTTTTGCTTCAAAAGCATTTCGTACCAAATTAGACCAATTCCCCAAAGAAAAAAACAGTCCTGGTTATTACACAAATGGCATATATACAACAGCTCACTTTATCTTTGATACTGCTGACAAAAGTGCTCAAAAATTTCAAAATCAATTTCGTTCAGCTTTTAATAAACAACCTGATTGGATTGCAGCAAGTGCTTATGATGCAACCAATGTTATGATTCAATCCAGCGTTGAAGCAAAAGTTGATGCAACATCTGGTGATATCAAAACCAACCGAATTCTTTTACGTAAAGCCATTGAGAATACGAATAATCTCGATCGAGCAATTCGTGGACTTAATGGGCCTATATATTTCGATACCAATGGAAATGCGATAAATAGACCCGTCGCAATTGGATACTATAATGGTCGTCACTTGGTTTCTGCCATGACACAATTGCAATCTGTGGAAATAATTGTTGACCCACAAATTATTTCTTCAGCTATCAAAGATAAGCGAATCATAAGAATAGATGATCGTTATATGTATAAAACGCATGTGGTTTACACCGGCATAGAACTAATAGAAATTCAAGATTTTGATGACAAAAAAGCATATTGTAATCTGGATTTTTATCTATGGTTTCGATCTTGTAGTGATATTGAGATTAAACTAGAAAATATTGTGTTTTCAAACCGGATATTGCCAGATAACAAAGAAAAATTATCATGGATCAACCAGGATGAGTTAATCAAATCCCATACTAATCTTGATAAAACACAGCATTACCGATTATTCCGTGTAACTGGACGTTTTCAAACGGAACGTGTTCGAAATACGAGCGATCTAGATTGTCACTCTCTAAATATTACC
>Ga0272440_1002979_pt1 | contig 12903 bp, 10 predicted proteins | sample SSMMMBAug17_FD_192440 | JGI IMG/M metagenome (GOLD analysis project Ga0272440, IMG submission 192440) | Marine sediment archaeal communities from Little Sippewissett salt marsh, Falmouth, MA, United States - SSM-MMB-Aug17 | ecosystem: Environmental > Aquatic > Marine > Wetlands > Sediment ...
TTACAATTGAACGTTTCGTGGCTATAGATCTTAGAGACAAGGCATGCCTTGTCTCTACAAACAAGAACCGAAAATGTAAATTGAGAATGGGGAACTTATTTTCAGACCATCCCTAAGTAGATTAATGCTGATTTTCATTTAAATACAATGATAATAAAACTTTTTAGTTCCGATGGCACGAAACATGCTATAATTTATCGTTTTTCTATGGTAGCAGTTTAATAAAAAAAATGATTAATTTCTCAATAATAACTTGACACTCAAGTAAAGATTCGATACAAATAGAAAAAGTGATTTTGGTCCCTTCCAAAAAAGGAAACCACTACACCTGCTTTTCTGTTTATTACCAAATATATAACTGCCAAAGCATGAACAATCCAATAATGTGCAATGAGAATGGTGAAACCATTCGTAAAATAAAGTTTTTCTGCTGTATATAACATATCGAAACCTTATTTAATGTCTTCACAGTTTGGTTGTGAAGAGAAAAATACCCGTTGATAGAGTGATATTATGAACCTAGTTGATTTAAAAGACAAAAAAATCAGTGAGTTAAACCAGATGGCTAAAACTTTCAATATTGAAGGTGCCTCTGGTTTGAGGAAGCAAGAACTCATTTTTTCTATCCTTCAGGCACAAATTGAAAAAAATGGCCAGATTTATGGTGAAGGCACTTTAGAAATTTTGCCGGATGGATTTGGATTTTTGAGAGCACCGGATTATAATTATCTTCCAGGGCCGGATGATATTTATGTTTCACCATCTCAAATTCGTCGATTTAATTTGAGAACTGGCGATACTGTATCTGGACAAATCAGACAGCCCAAAGAGTCTGAGCGATATTTTGCTTTGTTAAAAGTAGAAGCTGTTAACTATGAGGATCCTGAAACAGCGAGAGAAAAAATTCTATTTGATAATCTGACACCTTTATACCCAACAAAGCGAATGGTTCTTGAACGAGAAGAAGATAATTTTTCCATGCGTGTAATGGATTTATTAACTCCCATTGGGTTTGGTCAGCGTGGATTAATTGTTTCTCCACCAAGAACCGGAAAAACCATGTTACTTCAAAATATTGCCAACAGTATAAACAAAAATCATAAAGATGTTTTTCTTATTGTGTTATTGATTGATGAAAGGCCTGAAGAAGTAACAGATATGCAAAGATCAGTTAATGCTGAAGTGATCAGTTCTACATTTGATGAGCCTGCACAGCGACATGTTCAAGTTGCTGAAATGGTCATTGAAAAAGCCAAACGATTGGTCGAACATAAAAAGGATGTTGTTATTCTGTTAGACAGCATAACTCGTCTTGCGCGTGCCTATAATACAGTAGTTCCACCCAGTGGAAAAATTTTATCTGGTGGTGTGGACTCTAACGCCCTTCATCGGCCAAAACGTTTTTTTGGTGCGGCTCGAAATCTTGAAGAAAAAGGCAGCTTGACCATTATTGCAACAGCACTTGTCGATACCGGAAGTCGAATGGATGAAGTTATTTTTGAAGAGTTCAAAGGAACTGGTAATATGGAAATTCATCTGGATCGACGCTTGTCAGATAAACGAACATTTCCGGCAATCGATATCAATAAATCTGGAACTCGCCGAGAAGAATTGTTGCTTAAAGGTGAGACACTTCAGCGCGTATGGATTTTGCGAAAATTATTAGCTCCCTTGAATCCTGTAGATAGCATGGAATTCTTGCTAGAAAAAATGACTGGCACTGCAGATAATCAGGTTTTTCTTGATTCCATGAATACATAGTGATATAAAAGTTATTTTTTAATGTTCAGGAAAGTGAATACAGATTTGCTCACCTTCCTAAGGAACTACCATTAAATAACTTTTCCATTATGACGTTCATATTGTGGTTCCTAAGCATTTTTTATCTTTATACATAGACCAAAACAATCGTATTGGTATTGCTACAGGTTTTATATAAAATATTAGGGCCGATTATTTTCAAGTATGTTTTCCTTTAATAAGGAATAACAAACATTGAACAACATGGTGTTTTCATCTGTATTCGCCCAATTTTTTCAAAAGCCTGTTTGATTAATGATAAGGAGTTGTCCAAAATGAAAAAAGATATCCATCCTAAATATCAAGAAACCAATATTACATGTGCTTGTGGCAATACAATTGTTACAGGATCAACGAAAAAGGATATTAAAATTGAAATTTGTTCACATTGCCATCCGTTTTTTACCGGAAAACAGAAGCTGGTGGATACAGCAGGCCGCATAGAACGATTTCGTCAAAAATATGCAAATTTTAATAAACAGCAGAAAGCATAAACGAACTATAACTATCCAATAAGGCTAAAGTTTAATAGATGTATTCTTTAGGAACCACAATTTAATAACGATCCCATTCTTGCATCCCATATTCATGCTGACTTTGTCCGATGCAAAATCGAAAAAATTTCGAAATAGAATTACTATTCTTTCAGCTTTTTTAGTTTTCTATCGAACAAATTCAATCTAAATATGGACGCCATAATGGAAAAGTTATTAAATTGTGGTTCCTTAGCCTTTTTTCAAAATTGCAGTAATCATTTTCTTACATATGACACCTCAATATTTGAGCATGCCATTTGTCTTTATTTCACTTTAACAATCGAGACATTATGATTGATCGTTTAAAAGGGGTTGAAGATCGATTCGTTGAAATCGAAAACCTGCTTAGCCAGACAGAGATCGTACAGGATCAGGCAAAATATCAAAAAATAGCCAAGGAACATGCAGAACTTTCAAAGATTGTAACTGTGTTCAGGGAATACAAAACAGTTGACACACAAATAAAAGATGCAAAAGATCTTTTAAAAGATTCTGATCCTGAAATGAAAGAACTCGCACGTGAAGAGCTTACAGAATTAAATCATCAAAAAGAAACTCTTACACAAAATCTTAAATTTTTACTGTTGCCCAAGGATCCCAATGATGACAAAAACGTTCTCATAGAAATTCGGGCAGGTACTGGTGGAGATGAAGCGGCTTTATTTGCAGCAGATTTATTTAGAATGTATAGCCGTTACTCAGAAAATCAGGGTTGGAAAATAGAGGTCATGAGCGAGAATGTTACAGGTGTTGGCGGTTTCAAAGAAATTATCGCCATGATTCATGGCCAAAAAGCTTATAGCATATTTAAATATGAAAGTGGTACACACCGTGTACAACGCGTTCCTACAACCGAAAGCCAGGGAAGAATTCATACATCTGCTGTAACAGTAGCTGTTTTGCCCGAAGCTGAGGATGTGGATATCCAAATTGATCCTGGTGAGCTCAAAGTCGATGTCTATCGGTCTACAGGACCGGGAGGTCAGAGTGTAAATACAACTGATTCAGCTGTTAGAATTACACATATTCCAACAGGTCTTATTGTTACGTGTCAGGATGAAAAATCTCAGCACAAAAATAAAGCAAAAGCCTTAAAAGTTCTAAGAGCCAGACTTCTTGACCGAAAAAACCGGGAACAACAAGCAAAAAGATCTGAAGAACGAAAAAATCAGGTAGGAAGTGGAGACCGAAGTGAACGAATCCGAACCTATAATTTTCCTCAGGGAAGGGTTACAGATCATCGTATTGGTCTTACTCTTTATAAGCTGGAAAATATTCTTACCGGCGAAATCCAAGAAATTGTTGATGAACTGACCACATTTTATCAGGCACAGGCACTGCAAGACGTTAATGACAAAAGAACAGTGGACAATTAAATCCGTACTTAGCTGGACACAAACGTATTTTTCAGAAAAATCCGTTGAAAATCCAAGATTATCTGCAGAATTATTATTGGCTGACACCCTGGCACTTCGAAGAATAGATCTTTATATTCAATATGATCGACCGCTTGAGCAACAAGAACTAAAGTCATTCAAACAAAAAATTTTTCGCAGAATCAACCACGAACCTATTGCTTATATCACAGGTTCAAAAGCTTTCTGGGAATCATCATTTGATGTTTGCCCCCATGTTCTCATACCAAGGCCAGATACGGAAATTTTAATAGAGACGGCAATACAATTCCTTCAAAACCAATCAACGCCGATTCGAGTATTGGAATTAGGCGTTGGGTCCGGTGCCATTATTATTTCTTTAGCCCAAAAATTTCCAGACCACCTTTTTTTTGCAACAGATCTATCATTTCAAACGCTTTGCGTGGCAAAATGCAATACCAGAAAAATTCTCAATTCAGATACGATAAATTTTGTTATTTCAGATTGGTTTTCAGGTATTTCAACCAACAATCCTTTTCAATTGATTGTAAGTAATCCACCATATATTGATAGGCAAAGCCTGAAAAAACTTCAACCTGATATCATAAATCATGAACCTCATATGGCGCTTGATGGTGGCGACGATGGAATGGCTCATATTAGAACTATTATTCAAAATGCTTCAACTTATTTAGTGCCTGGTGGATCCTTAATAATGGAAATGGGATTTGATCAGAGAGTTGGCGTAGAGAATTTGATCATATCAACCGGTCAATATGATCAAATTCAGTGTGTTAAAGATTATTCTGGCCATGACCGTCTAATGATTATGCATCGTAAGAAGAGCGAATAAAAAATAATATTGATTTTAATCGAAATTAAAAGAAATGATTGCAAGATTATTTCCTATGTTTTATGAATAATCCATTAAATGATTTTCTATAAAGGAGGCTCTTATGAGCAATAAAAAACGAATTTTGGTGGTGGATGATGAGCCAGATTTTGCATCAATTGTTCAGGGAAATCTTGAAAAAGAAGGTTTCATCGTTGATGTGGCTTATAATGGAACGGAATGTATTGAAAAGGTGAATGCAAATCCACCAGATGCCATAGTCTTGGATGTAATGATGCCGGAAAAGGATGGGTATGAAGTTTGTGCAGAAATTAAAAAAGAAAAAAAATTTCAAAATATTGCCATCCTCATGTTAACCGCCGTCGCTTCTCATGTAACGTCAACCAGATATTCTCACTTTGACGGAATGAGCATGGAAGCTGATGACTACCTCCCAAAACCAGCATCAGCTGAAGAAATTACCGACAGTATCAAAAGTCTTTTGGAAATGGACTAAGAATACAGTCTGTTAAAAAGAAGGCGCGCAATTTTACGCGCGCCTTAATCTACAATTACATCTTTACCATTGTTATTCAGAACTTCTGCTCGAAAAGATATTTGCCCTCGGAACTTCCTTTGCCAAAAACATTTTATTTCAGAATCTTTGCCATCCAATTTTTTCCCAAAGCTTTTGGTTTAGTTATTCCATTTTAGTCCGTTCACCAGAGAAGGAGAATCAATTTATAGTGTCAATGGCTCATCTATTTTGTATTCTTATTGGTTTTTATTGGGATAGTAATTTTTTAACTTTATAGAAATTATTTGATATTTCTATATCATTTGGTGAGAGTTTCCGTGCAATGGATATATATTGATAAGCAAGTGAAATTTGCTGATTCCAGGCATATAGTGCACCGAGACTATTATAGGCCTGTGCGAATTCAGGGTTATACTCAATGGCTTTTTTATAATGAAAAATGGCTTCGGGATATTTTTGTAAAGAAACCAGAATGCGAGCGAAATGATAATGTGTTATTGGAGATATTGGATGTTCCATAAGAGCTTGTTGATAAAATGATGCTGTTTTAGATAATTCTCCCATTTCTTCATATATTGTAGCAATTTTAACCCAAATTGGCCATTTGATCGATGCAAGTGTCAATGCTTTTTTACAATGATCAATAGCAATATAAAACTGTTTGTCTTTTTTGTAATAATCTGCAAGACCGAGATGAGCTTTTACGCTTTTAGGTGATATTTCAAGAATTTGTTGATATTCTTTTATTGCTTCTTGTGTGTTATTCATAGATAGCAAACATTCAGCTTTATTTATTCTCGCCTCAATACAATTGGGTTCAATATCAATACTTTTATTAAAATGCAGCAATGCCTCTTCTGGCTGCTGCCGCTGAAATAGGCAGACCCCTAAATTATTATGTGCAATGTAATTTTTTTCCGTATTGGCAATGGCTTGAGTAAAAAGCGTTTTTCCATTTTTCCAAAAATGGGTTTGATGATATGTTTTTGCTGAAAAACCAATAATAGTCATACAATAAAAAAGAATAATACCAATTTTCATATATTGTTTTGTTGCCATACTTCCAATCATCCAAGTGAACGCCCAAAAAAGGCCAATATGGGGAACGTATGTATACCGATCTGCCATTGATTGAGAGCCTACTTGAACAATTCCAATGACAGGGGAAAGCGCAACGAAAAACCAGAGATAGCCCGTTAAAATAAACGGATATTTTCTGAATTTCCACATACAAAATGCCAATAAAATAAATATGATCACTGCGCAAATAACAGCATCTTGAATATTAATGGTATTACCGGGATGAGGATATAATACAGAAAGATTGACTGGCCAGATTGTTTTTTTTAAATATTCGATGCTTGAAATCGATGCATTCAGGATTCGGCTGCTCAGGCTAAGGCTGGTCAGGGGATTAACCGCCTGGTCTTTAAGCTGCGCAATATATGTTACTACACAGGAAGCAATAACCGGAATAAATAAAGGTATTTTGTCCCAGTATTTTTTTGAATCATTTCTTTTTAAAGGCCAGATATCTATAATGAGCAGCAATATTGGCATTGTAACGAGCATGGGTTTACTCATTAAAGACAGGCAAAACAAAAAAAGAACCACACTGTAATCTTGCCTTTTAAGTGATTGTGTATAACGATAGTAAGCTAAAATACATAATAAACCCCAAAAAGTTGATAATACATCTTTTCGTTCTGAAATCCAGGCAACCGACTCAACATGGAGTGGATGTAATGCAAACAAAAGCGCCAAAGCCAATGGTTGATATCTTGAGCGTGTAAAAGAAACAAATATTATATACAGTAGAGTACTATTTGCTATATGAAGCAAAAGGTTCGTCAAATGATGGCCTAAAGGATTCATGCCATATAGTTCGCAATCAAGCATATGAGACAGCCATGTTAGTGGATGCCAGTTTGCTGAGTGAAAATGGGTAAAAGCCCATGATATGCTTTTCAGATTTAAACCATAACGGACCCAATCATTGCCAGTAACGTATAATGAATCATCATATCCTGCAAAGTCTGCCTGAAAAATGGGTGAATAAGCAAGGATCGTCAAAGTGGCAATAACAGATAAATGAATCAGTGTTGTTTTATTCTTAATAATAAAAAAAATGCTATGATTATTGTTTGGCATCAGTTGAAGCCTTTTGTTTGAAATAATTTGCAAGCGATACTTTCTGGTTTGTTTCAAAGATCCGGGAAAGCTGCTTAAAATATACAGGAGCCTTTTTCATGCCTTTTAATAGGCTTTCGCATTTATTAATAATGCTTTTTTCTTTTGAGCCTGCATTGTCAATGAGAATGGCAAGATTGATAAATGAGTATATGTACTTGTCATCAACGCTAATGGCACGAATATACCAATGAAGAGATTTCTCCAAATGATTATTTTGTTTTTCAATATTTCCAATATTGGTTAAAAGAATGGGATCATCAGGATGTAGGCTTAATGCCATCTGATAATGTGTCATCGCTTTTTCATACTGGTGCAAATTTTGTGCGAGAAGGTTACCAGATTTTACATGGGCGTCATAATGATGGGGATTTAACTTTAATACGTTTTGATATGCATTTAGTGCGGCACTATATTGATGCATTTTTTCATATGTTTTACCTATTTTTAGCCAGTTTTTTGGGTTGTCAGGACGAATATGGATTGCTTTTTGATAATGCTCAAGCGCTTTTAATAGCTGGTTGTTTTTTTCATAATAATCCGCAATACCAATATGGGCAACAATATTTTGTGATGTGCTATTTAGCGCATGATGAAACAACGTGTAATTATCCTGCCAGACATTCACTTGATTACGTGTTGAAATTGATAATCCAATGATCAGAATACCAAAAAGAATAAAGCAAATTTGCTTTGTTGAAGAAAAAAAATGTTGAAAAAGAAATTTTAGCCCCATAAATAGAATAATGGCACATCCTGTCATAGAAAAATAGGTATATCGATCTGCCATTTGTTGACTGCCAACTTGAATAATTCCAATAACAGGCAGTAAGGTTATTAAAAACCATACTGTTCCTGTAAACAAAAATGGAAATGCCTTTCTATAGTAAATTGCACCACTGAACATTAAAATAATAATTGACCAGGAAAAAAAAGCATGAATGAGTGAGATAGACATCCCTGGGTGTGGATAAAAAATTGAAAGCCCCGAAGGAAAGAACATTTTCCAAATATACAAATAATAGGCAGTGCCAGCATTCAACACGCGATAATATAAAGATATTTGATCTAAAGCCCCCATAGCCCCTTCAGTCTTTTGTGAATAAAAGGTTAACACAACAATAGCTATAGCAGGAAGCATAAAAATTATTTTTTCTTTTAGCAGTTGCCAGTGTACCTGAGAATTCCATCGATTTAATGGCCAATAATCAATCACACAGAAAAGAATCGGCATACTAATCATCATTGGTTTGCTTATTAAGCTAAAACATAAACACATTAAAACCATTAGTTTTCGATAAAGAGTATTGTGATAAGTATACCAGGCATACGTTAGCAATGTCAGATGAGCAAACAAAACCGATAAAGCATCTTTTCGCTCTGATGCCCAGACAACAGATTCTACGTGGAGCGGATGAAGTGCAAAGCATGTAGAAATAGCTATTGGGACCCATGTTGATTTTAATGTTATTCGGAAAAAAATGAACAATAGGATAGAAGCAATGATGTGACATTGAACGCTGGTCCAATGATGTTTCCCTGCATCCATTCCATACCATGATATGTCCAGTATGTGAGATATCCATGTCAATGGATGCCAGCTCCCACCACGTGTTGTCGAAAACGCCCAAACGATACTGTTCCAATTGAGGCCATTTTTTATATGAGGATTATCAATGATGTATAAATAATCATCAAAGGAGATAAAATCAAAATAGCGTACAGGATAGTATACTCCGGCAGTGCTAATACTGATGATGAAGATTAAAAAAATGTCCAGGGAATATTTTTGAAAAAAAGATTGTTTCATATAAAAATTGTTAGAAAATCCAAAATATGAAAATATTCAATACCTTTGTAAAGTTAACTTTTATTTCTATATATCTTCCACTGATCAATGTTCCAAGAGCTCCAGATAACATATTTGCGTTACTTCCCGTAAAAAGTAGCATATGCCTGTAAACTGCGAACACTTAAAAAATGGGTATATTTTTTTCCGTAAATCAACTAATATGGGAAATCAAATCCATATCAGGATAAAATTGATGATGTAATATATTTTAACTACTTGTGTTGCTCTTTTCACCTTTGTACTGAAAAATGAAAAATCTATTGGGCGGTGGAATTCCAAATGAGAATGGTAATGGTCCCCATGAGCCATGAAATCCTGCTCCCGTTTGACGACTCATTATTGTAACAGGAATGTTCATTTTAATAGTAATTATATCAATATTATAATTTTCCATATCACCAGGCCAGTAAACGTTACAATTATTTTCAGGAATAATCAATAATGTATCTTTATCTAAAATTGGAGGAGAATTATAGTCAATCTTTTTTGACCCTGACATTTCCATAATATAATTAAATGAAAACCCTCCTTGATGATAACATTCTTTTGTACCAATTTTTTGAATTATTATATTTGCAGCTGTTTTTTGAGAAACTGCAAATTCATAATCAGCATATTGGACAAAGAATGAAACAATAAAAGAAGAAAATAATAAAAATAATTTCTTTCTTTTTTGTATTGTAACACAATAAAATTCTGAAAAAATAATGGATATGGGAGCAATCATGGGAAGCATCGTTCTTACATTGACTGTCCAATTGATAAAGGAAGAAAAAAACCATGTACCTCCAATCCATAATAAAAACAATACCAAATAAGGACGTTGCTCATAATTTTTTATTGATTTTGGAATTACTTTTTTTCCTATAAAAAAAAGTCCAGAAAGTCCCATTGATGAGAAAAATATTAATTGAACTTTAGCGATTGGACTAATCGGTATCCAGAATAGGTCATCAATGTTTATAAAATATACAAAAATTGCAGAAATTAATACTGGAATTAACTTTAATTCAATTATCAGCCAAAAAAAGCAACCCCCAAAAAATGATAACCCGACAATTATTCTGCGAAAGCTCAAACTGTTTTCTTTTACTGGATACAATAAGGCTTTTGAGATCAAACCATTTCCGTATAGATATGACGTTAAGATCTCAAAAAAAATTAGCACAGCTACTGGAATCAGTAAAACAAAAATTTCTTTTTTAAATGTCTTATTTTGAACAATAGAAAACACCATTAACAATGGAATAGCTGTTATACCAAAATATTTTGTTAAAAAAGAAAGGCTGATCAAAAAAGCAGAAATAAAATAATATTTCCATTTATTCTTTTGTTCTCCTATTATCCAAAAATATATAGCCCAGGTATAAAGAGCTGTCATCATAATATCCGACATAACGGCAAAACTGCAGACCATAAATGCAGGTGTTGCAATTGCAAAAAGAGCAGAATATAAACAATTCTCCTCTTTGATATGTGAGATTTTAGCAAGTTTAAGAATTCCCAGTATGAGAAAAATTGCTGGAAACATAAAAATAAAATGATAAAAAAATATATTGTCTTTTATTATCAAACTAGCCAATGCAACAATATAGCAGCTCAGTGGTGGATTGTACATTGAGTCATGTATTAATCCTTTTTCTTTCGATCCATAAAAATTATAATATTCGCCCCCTTTTTCAATTATACTTTGCCCGATCCGAACAAACAATTCTTCATCTTGAAATATAGGCTTATTCATAAATAAAAATGTAACAACAAGAAAAAATATTATTAAATAAAAGTTATCTTTCATTACTATCTTTCAAATTAAATCAAGTTATTTGGGCAACAATTTATTTACCTGATCAAGATTTTTCCTTGCATTTTTATGATATGGAGAAATGCCAATCGCTTTTTGAAAATAATCCCTGGCCTTTTGATATTGTTTGCGTTGGTAGTAAATGGCACCAATATTATTGAAAAGATCCGGATGCTTTGCCTGTAAATTGACAGCTTTTAAATAATATTTCAAAGCTTCATCAGGCTTTCCATCATGAATAAGAACAGTTCCGAGGTTATATAAAGCTGGAATGTACTCAGGTTGAATTGAAATTGCTTTGGTCAGATAGTATGTTGTGCCGAGATGAGTCATTGCAACATAATTATCGGGAATTACTTTTAAGGCATGTTCAAAAACAGTTCTTCCATTTTTCCAAACGTTTACCTGAAATGTACATAAGACTGTAAGATATAGCATTATTAGGACAAAAAGGCATAATATAGCATTATCATTTATTTTTAAGTTCTTCATAAGATCAGATGATCCCCATATAAAAACAATAAACAAACCAATCAAGGGCACATATGAATATCGATCTGCATAAGCTTGAAGCCCAACCTGAACAAATCCAATCACTGGGACCAGTGATCCGACAAACCACAAGAATCCGAAAATAATATAAGGACATGAAGTACGAAAACGCCACGAAGCAAAAAAACCAAAACATATGAAAAAAGTACCCCACAAAATTTTTACCCAGGACAGGTGATTTTCAGGATGGGGATAAAAAATGGCTATATTGGTAGGTATCATCATCTTATAGACGTACCATCCATAAGACGCCAAAGCATTTTCAATTCGAATAATTAAAGGTAGAGATTCCAGACTCTGAATAGCACCAAATTTTTGTTGAGCCCAGATCGTAACGAAACAAGATATCACGGTCAAAATAAAAAATGGAATTTTTTCGACTATTAATAATTTTACGGTCAGTTGTTTTCTTGAGAGTGGCCAAAAGTCCAACAAACATAGTAAAAAAGGAAGTGTTACCATCATCGGTTTTGCCATTAAAGACATGGCAAAAAAAAGAACAGCTAACCAATAGAACCTCAGTTTTTTGACAAAAACATATTGGACATAAAAACATATACTGATTAGAGCCATGAAAGTACTTAGAACATCTTTGCGTTCAGCAACCCATGCAACGGATTCAACATGAAGCGGATGAATCCCAAAAAAGACAGCCACAAAAAAACTTTTTTTAATAGAATGAGTCATACGATAAAGGATAAAAAAAAGAAGGAGGGTATTTAAGATATGAAAATTAAGACTCATCCAGTGATGTGCCCCTGGTTTTAAACCAAATAATTCACAGTCAATCATGTGTGATATCCACGTGAGGGGATGCCAGTTTGCTGAGTGACTGGTGGTGAAAGCCCAAATGACATTATCAACTGTCAATCCTGTCACAACATTTGTATTTTGGACAACGTAAGCGTCATCATCGTAGCCAATATAATCAAATGTTGATACGGAAAAATAAGGAACCGCAATAATAATTGTCAGTAATAAAAATGCCCAAAGGACTTGAGATGAAGATGATTTTTTTTCCATAATTTATGAATTTGGAAGTTGTTTGAGTGAAATGATTCCCATTTTCGCCAGACGGAATTTAATGGCCGCCGAAATGCAGCCAAAACCATACCGAACACTTTTGAAAAAATCAATCGACGAGGCTTCTTTAAAATATTTTGTGGGGCAGCTTACTTCGGCAATGGTATATCCAAACCAGACAATTTGGGTGAGCATTTGATTATCAAAGACAAAATCATCAGAATTATAATGCATTGGTATTTGTTCAAGCAACTCTCTTGAGAAAGCTCTGTATCCTGTGTGGTATTCAGATAATTTGGCGCCAATGAGCAGATTTTCAATAGCTGTTAAAAAACGATTGGCGATATATTTCCAAATAGGCATTCCCCCCTTGAGCGCATAACCACCTAATATACGAGACCCC
>Ga0272440_1002980_pt1 | contig 12902 bp, 5 predicted proteins | sample SSMMMBAug17_FD_192440 | JGI IMG/M metagenome (GOLD analysis project Ga0272440, IMG submission 192440) | Marine sediment archaeal communities from Little Sippewissett salt marsh, Falmouth, MA, United States - SSM-MMB-Aug17 | ecosystem: Environmental > Aquatic > Marine > Wetlands > Sediment ...
TTTCACCTGATGGACAATACATTGCCAGCGGTAGCTATGACAAAACTTTACGCTTGTGGGATTCTCAAGATGGTGAGGTTGTTCGTATTTTTGAAGGACATCATCGTTATGTTACCTCAGTAATTTTTTCTCCAAATGGTGAAATTATAGCCAGTGGTAGTGATGATCAAACAGTACGTATGTGGGATCCTCAAAGCGGTAAAACAATTCACGTATTTCATGGACACTCTAAAACAGTAAATTCAATAGATTTTTCGTCTGATGGACAATCCCTTGCCAGTGGAAGTTCTGATAAAACTGTTAGATTATGGGATATTAAAGAATTACATCCAGTTAGTGTGCTTAAAGGGGGGCAGGATAATATAAGTGAAGTGACTTTCTTATCAAACGATAAAGACCTTGCCAGTAGTGGCGATGATCAAACCATTCGATTTTGGAATATTCAACAAACTGATCCTGTTCATACCATTCATAAACTCAAGAATGTAATCAATACTGTTGAATTTTCACCTGATGGTAGATCAATTGCCAATGGAGGCTCTGATAATGCTATATGCTTATGGGACATTAAAAGAGGAAAACCTAAAGAACTTTCTGGTCATACTGATCAGATCAATTCAATTAATTATTCAATAGATAATCAGTTTTTAGCCAGTGGAAGTTCGGATCAAACTGTTCGTATTTGGGATGTTAAAAATGCTGCAACTATTCATGTTCTTTATGGTCATTCCCAAACAGTTACTTCTGTGGCTTTTGCCCCTGATACTAAAACACTTGTAAGTGGTAGCAACGATAATACTGTTCGCTTGTGGGATATGCAGAAAGGTTATGGAATTCAAGTGTTTAAAGGACATTCAAATGTAGTTAGCTCTGTAAAGTTTTCTCCTGATGGTTCTCGTGTTGCCAGTGGAAGTTATGATAATACTATACGTATGTGGAATATTAAAAAAAATAAGACCATCAAGGTCTTTAAGGGACATTCAAAATCTGTTGCTTCTATAGATTTTTCTCCTGATGGTAAATTCCTTGTCAGCGGGAGTTATGATAATAATATTCACATTTGGAATGCAAAAAGAGGGAAAACCCTGCAAGTTTTAAAAGGACACACTCATTCAGTCATTTCAGTAAATTATTCTCCAGATGGTAAATATATTGCCAGCGGAAGTTATGACCAGACTGTAAGACTGTGGGATATTAAAGCTGGAAAATGTATTAAAGTTCTTGCCAGTCATTGGGGAGATGTTCATTCTGTTCAATTTTCAAAGAATGGAAAATATCTGGTTGCAGCAGGTTCAGGTGGACGTTTACAGTTTTGGGATCCTTTTTTAGGTAAAACCTTTCTCCATCGCTATTATTTTGGTTCTGATGAATGGCTTGATTTAATGCCAGAAGGACGTTTCAATGGCACAACTGAAGCAATGAAATATTTAAGATATACAGAAATAACCAGGTTAAATTCATATCCGGCCGAGGAGTTCGTGGATGATTTTTACAAGCCAGATGATGTAAAGGCGCTTTTGAAAAAGTATAATGAATCATAGAATGTGATTATTCGTCTTATCAGTTTATTGGTAAAATAAATGAAATTGTAGCTCCTTTTGATTTGTTATTTTCAGCCCATATCTGCCCTTTATGATTAGAAATAATATGCTTACAAATAGCAAGTCCGAGTCCTGCCCCACCAGCACTGTTTTTTGTTTTGCTACTCTGAATAAATTTGAAAAAAATTTCATGTAAATCTTGTTCTGGTATACCTATACCCTCATCAGAGACCTTTACCATTAACCAGGAAACCTTATTATCATCTATAATATTTTCTGTTATGATATAAATGTTTGAATTTTCAGATGAAAATTGTATTGAATTTTGAAGGATATTACGAATAACCTTTACAATGGCAGCTTTGTTAAAAATTGCATAGGTTTTATATTCAGGATGAAATAATTGAATATTAATATTTTTTTCATCAGCAAACTTTTTTTGCTCATTTATAACAGCTTGTAATGTTGAAAGAATGTCTTGTTTAGTCTTTTTATAAGAAATTTTTCCTGCCTCCAGATTCGATAACTCTAGAAGATCATCAATTAAGGGCATTAATCTATCAGCAGAAGTTTTTATTTGGTCAAAATAATGCCTCAGTTTTTGACGTGGAACATCATTGCTTTTCTTTATACCAAAATTAGCAAAACTAAGAATTGCATGCATTGGAGTTCTGAATTCATGGGAAATGTTTGATAAGAACTCAATATTTGTTTTTTGAACTTTTTCTGCTGAATTCAGTGTAATTTCAGGTTCTATTTTGGGCTTTTCAGCAGTTTTAACTTCTGGAATTGATTTTTCTATAAATTGCTTTTCAATTTTTTTTTCAGGCATTTTTCTGATTGAAGCTACCCAAACCTTTTCATTGTCTGTTTCAGTCTGTACAACACGAAGATCTGCTAAGATATCTGGTTGGTTGGGTCGAATTATTTTGATCTCTTTCATTTGGTTTAATACCAGGGGATATGGAAATTTATTGCCCAATAATTCTTTTGCTGTTTTACAAAATAATTTTTCTGCACCTGGATTAACGAAATGTATTTCTTTGTCTTTACCAACAATAACAATAGCATCTTCTGTGGTTTCTATAATTGTCCGCAATCGTTCCTCAGATACTTGTAAAGCAATTGTTTTTTTTGCAAGTGCTTTTTCTGCTTTAATCCTTTCTGTAATATCTTCCTGAACAGATAAAAAATTTGATATTTTGCCATTTTCATCAAAAACAGGAGATATTGAACATAAAACCCAAAAAAGGCCACCATCTTTTCTTCTATTACAAAGTTCACCTTTCCAGGTTTTTCCTTTTGAAATTGTGCCCCAAATTTTATGGTACATAGAACTATTAAGATTGCCAGACTCAAATATTTGCGGAGTCTGCCCAAGAATCTCCTCAAAATTATAACCTGTAGTTTCTATACATTTTGGATTAGCGTATTCTATTCTACCTGATGGGTCTGTCAAAAAAACTATTCCAGGGCTTTGTTCAACAGCAATTGATAGTTTACGAAGCGAAGATTCAGCTCTTTTTCGTTCATTGATTTCTTTTTCAAGTCTTTTGATACTGCTTTGTCTATCAAGGATGGAACTTAAACGTGCCTGGAGAATAACCGGACTAACTGGTTTTTTTATGAAGTCCGAAGCTCCAGATTCAAAGCATTCAGTCATAATATCCATCTCATCGGATCCAGTAATCATTATTACAGGTATATGTTCATAATTTTCATTGCTTTTTATTTTTTTTAAAATTGTGAGCCCACTAACAATTGGCATGTAAATATCTAATAATATTAAATCTATTGCCTCTTCTTCAAGAATTGAAAATAAATTTGCACCTTGTGTTGATGTTATGGGAGTTTCACCAAAAGATGAAATTAAATTTGTAAGTAGATGGACAAAAGCTGGATCGTCATCGACAATGAGTATTTTAGACATTAAGATGATTTCCTTCTCTGCAAATTTTTTATTCTTAATCGTTTTTTGGGCTATATCATGTTTGTTGATAACAGCAAGATAAATTTTTAAGCATGCCTAAAAAAAATATCTTCAATTTTTCCCAAACTATACTGATTTCTTTGACAATTTATATTGCATTATAAAACTTATTAATATATAGACACAAAAAATACAAATTTCTTACACATAAAAATAAAAAAATTTATTTTTTTGTATGGCATGGTTTTTGCAAATTGACATTTTAATTGATAATTTAATTATTTTAGAATGCACAGATTTTAATTACAACAGGTTGTTTTCGAAACGTTTTCTTAGTGATTGCCAAGTAAACATCGTTAACCATTCTATTTCTCTTCATAATCGTGTGGCTCAACTCAGATTATATTTTTGCAAAAATGAAATGGTTGAATAATGAGAATAATATATACGATTTAGTTTTGAGCACATGATCACATAGTGAAGCCCAGCATCAACTAGTGACGCGACACTCTCTTTTGTTTTTCTTCCTGTTTATGTGTACATAAAAAAATGAATAGGATCAACGGAAGTTTTAAAAACAGTTAATAACATACCGTTGTCTATACTTAAAATAATCTGCTAACTGATAACTAACAGATAGCAGAGAACCTGAGCAATGGTCATATCAAATAGATAGTATTCATAATGATCACTGCATAGTTTTGGAAATTTTTGTGAAGATTAAAAGGAAGAAATGAAGATGGTTAAAAAAAATGTTGAGATTTTTTTAATAGTTATTGCCATCCTATACTTTCATTCATCCATTCTGGCATCTTCCAATGAAAATTATCAGTTCGAACGTCTTTGGCCAACATTGCAGCAACCTTGGGCTTTTCATTCCCCATGTGGCATTGCTATGGACCCATCTGGTAATGTTTATGTTGTGAATATGTCTAATCAAACACTTCATAAATATACTGCATCAGGCAAGTTTATCTCTGGGTGGGGGGCAAAAACATCCAGTACACATCCTCTATCAGGACCATATGGAATTGCTATTAGTAAGGATGGATATCTCTATATTACAGATATTTATAATAATTATGTAAAAAAATATACCTCATCAGGGCAATTTGTTTTAGAATGGGGCGGCTTTGGCAATAAAAATGGCCAATTGGATAGGCCTTCTGGTATTGCAATTGATCGTACTGGAAATATTTATGTTTCTGACTATAATAATAATCGCATTCAAAAGTTTTCTGCCGATGGTGAATATATTCATTCATGGGGAAAGCTTGGAATTATGCCTGGTGAATTCAATGGTCCCTTAGGCCTTGCAATTGATGAAAATGATTTTATGTATGTTTGTGATTATTCCAACAATAGGATTCAATCTTTTGAAATTAAGGAAAATAATCTGTTAAAACCTATTAATCAATGGGGTGATCAGGGAACAGACTATTCTCAGTTTAAAGGACCAAATGGAATTGTTGTACATAATAATCATGTTTATGTTACTGATGAAAATAATCATAGAATTCAAAAGTTTACCTGTGATGGGCAATGGGTTCATAGTTGGGGAAGTTATGGTGTTGATGATGGTCAGATGAGAGAACCTGGAGGAATACAGGTTTTTAATAATATTTTGTATGTAACTGATACTTTAAATGATCGTATTCAGCTATTTTCTACAAATGGACAGTTTATTACCCGCTGGGGACGTTCTGGAGAACAATTCTATGAATTTCATGGTGTTAGCCTTGATTTTGAAGAAAATGTTTACACAACTGATCATATGGCTCATTGTATTCGTAAATTTGACAGCAAAGGTAAAGCGATCCATAAATGGGGAAGTTATGGAAGTAGTTTTGGCCAATTCTGGTACCCTACTGGTATTACTGTTTACATGGATACTGTTTATGTTTCAGATGCTAACGATCGTATCCAAAAGTTCTCTTTAGATGGCCGCTTTTTAAGCGCCTGGGGTGAACGTGGAAGCTCACCTGGGAAATTCAACAAACCTCAAGGACTTGCTACAGATATTAATGGATTTTTGTATGTTGCAGATACCCTGAATCACAGGATTCAAAAATTTAATGAAAATGGTGATTTTATTCTTGAATGGGGTAATTATGGAACATCAAGTGGAGAATTCTCAGAACCCTGCGGTGTTGCAGTCAACAGTGAAGGCTATGTTTTTATTGTTGATCAGAATAATAATCGTATTCAAAAGTTTGATGATAAAGGAAATTTCATTTCTCAGTGGGGAAAAGAGGGCTATGGTTATGGTGAATTTAGTTATCCATGTCAAATAAGTATTGATCGTGATGGCTTTGTTTATGTTGCAGATACATATAATGACCGAATTCAAAAATTTTCATCTTCAGGTGAATTTATAGCACTTTGGGGAAATTCTGGTAGTAGCCCTGGATATTTAGATAGTCCAAAGGCTTTGGCCGTTCAAAAAAATGGTCATATAGTAGTTGCTGATACACGAAATAATCGTATCCAGGTCTTCAGAAATGCCGATATGCCTGTTTATAAAGCAATTATTGTAGCAGGCGGAGGACCTTATGCAGGTAATAATTTATGGGAATCTACTCAGATGTGTGCAAATTTTGCTTATCGAGCTTTGATATATCAGGGATTAAGTAAAAATAATATTCAATATTTATCATCAGATGAAGATTTAGACCTTGATAATAATGGCTTGATTGACGATGTCGATGCTAAAGCAACAATTGATTCCTTAGAAAATGCTGTTGTTCAGTGGGCAGGTGGATCTGATAAATTATTACTATATATGATAGATCATGGTGGTGATGCAGTTTTTCGTTTAAACGATCAAAGCATAGTTTCGGCTACTCAACTTGATAACTGGATTGATGAAATTCAAGTAAATACTGGCGTGAAGGTGATTTTAATATATGATGCATGTAAATCAGGAAGTTTTGTTTCTCACTTATTAGCGCCTGAAGGCACAGATCGAGTTGTTATCACAAGTTCCCTTGCAAATGAAAATGCGTATTTTGTATCTCAAGGGTCAATATCCTTTTCAATATTTTTTTGGACACAGGTTTTTAATGGTAGTAATCTTTGGGATGCTTTTTCTATTGCAAAGATTGCCATGAATGATCCTGTTTCATATCAAACTCCAATGATTGATGACAATAATAATGGTATTGCAAATGAAGAAGATGATGGATTTAAAGCAAGAAGTATATATATAGGAAATGGTGTTCAAATATCAGAAAATGCACCAGAGATTAATACAATATCAGAGGCTCAGATTTTAAATAATGATAATAAGGCATTAATTTATGCTGAAAATGTTTTTGATTCCGAGGGAATAGCCAGAGTATGGGCAATAATTCGTCCTCCTCAATATCAACCTAATCCATTTTTTCATCCAATAAAGGATTTACCTTCCATTGAATTAACTCTTAACAGCCCTGGACGCTACGAAGCTGTTTATGATAATTTTCATTCTGAAGGCATTTATCAGGTTGCCATATATGCAATGGATAGAGCTGGAAATACATCAATTCCAAAGATAACAACAGTATCAGTAGAACAACCTTTAAGCAACAAAGCTATTCTTATTTCGGGCGCTGCAAATACTCATTCAACCAGGAAGTCCATAGATCGGAATATAAAACTATCATATGATGCTCTTGTTTTTCAGGGGTTTTCAGATTCTGATATTTTCTATCTTAGTTCTTCTGAAGATGCTTCTCATAGAGATTTATCCCCAACAAAACAGAATCTTGAAAATGTAATTAAAGAAATAGGAATTAATGCAAAAGATATAATCATATATATGGCAGGAAATGGCGAAAATGAAATATTTCAAATTAATGATCACGAATATCTTTCAGCAAGAGAGTTAGATTTGTGGTTAGATTCTGAAATTCAGGATATTCAGGGAAATATTGTTTTAATATATGATGCTAATTATGCAGGTAGTTTTATTTCATCAATTGCTGAAATATCAAGCTCAAATAGAAGAATTCTTATTGCATCAACAGGAAAATCTGGAACTGCTAACAATGGTGCTAATGGTGCCCTGTCTTTTTCATCATTTTTCTGGCAACGAATTTTTAGTGGGAGCTTAACAGGACAGGCCTTTGTACAATCTGTCGATGCAATTACCTGTACATTTCCAGGCCAGGTACCTATGATTGACGATAATGGTAATGGTGTTCCAAACGAAAATGGTTTTGATGGTCGTCTGGCAGAGAAACATCGCATTGGAAGCGGCATTATGATGGCAGATGATATTCCCATTATCAATATGGTTTCACCAGCAGTAACATTAACTGATACAAAACAGTATGAATTATATGTAGAAAATGTAAGCAGTACACGTGAAATATCAAACGTTTGGGCTGTTATATCACCTCCTGTTTTCTCGTACCAGCTATTAACCAATAAAATACCACCTTCTGTAATTGTTGAATTACCTTTTACAGGAAGTCGTTATTCATGTGTATGGGATCAATTTGCAATTTATGGTGAATATCAAATATCTTTTTTTGCAGAAGATGTTTTAAACAATATTTCCTTACCAATAAAAACAAAAGTATTTCAGAAAACAAATCCAGATGTATATGAGCCAGATAATACTTTTGAAAAAGCTCGTATTATTGTTCCAGATAATCAATATGAACAATATCGAAATTTTCATGATTCAGAGGACGTTGATTGGATATTATTTTTGGGTGTAAAAGATGTTACTTATAGTATCGAAGCATCTTTGTCAGGCTCTGATTGTGATATTGTTATTGAAATTTATGCCAATGATGGTGAAACTATTATCAGAGGACCCTGGGACTGGAATGGCATTGGCAGCAATGAGTTTATGAGTTTCCAATGTCCTGAAGATAATACATATTATATTAAGATTTATAACAACAATCAAAACAGCTCTTCAGATACAGGGTACAAATTTAAAATATACAGACCAATAGGAGTTTTTCCTGGTTTTATTTCTGGAATTATAAAAGTACAAGGAACTCAAGAACCTGTTCGTGGGGTACGTCTGAGAACTGTTAATGGAACAGGTTCTGGAATTAGCGACAGGGATGGTATTTATGTAATTGTTGATGAAGAAGGTATATATACACTAGATGCCAGAGCTAATGGATATGAAAACTACAAAAAAAATGTGCGAATTTATCCACTAGATGAGACTCCTTTGAATATAGAGCTTGTCCCTGTTGATTCTGATGGTGATGGTTTACCTGATGAAGTTGAATTAATGACCCAAACAAATCCATATAAAGAAGATACTGATGAAGATGGAATAATTGATGGCCTTGAAGATCTGAATCATAATGGTATAGTAGATTATAATGAAACTGATCCAAGAAATCCCGATACAGATAATGATGGTATAGAAGATGGCTATGAGCTTTCAGAAGAATTAAATCCTCTAAAAGATGATGCTAATGAAGATAAAGATCAGGATGGTTATTCTAATCTTGTTGAATCCCAAAACGAAACAAATCCAAACCTTCAGGATTATCCTGGAAGAAATGGGTATAACTATAAAACAGATAATAGAAAATATACATTTAGTGGAAATATTGATTATGATGGTTGTGAATCAGGAACAACATATGTAGAAGCCCTTGAGACACGCGACAGTGATGTAAATTATACAAATGTTCCTGCTAAATTGTATGAATATAGTATTGATTTAGGAGCCAGAGAAACTCATTATATAAGGATCTTTATGGACGTTGATAAAAATTCGCAGTTTGATAAAGAAGAGCCTTATTCTTTTCTTGAAATACCTATAACAGAACAAAGTCGTGTAAAACATGTAACACTTATAGCACGAAATAACTGGCACTGGTCTATGTCATTAATTGACGAAGAGGGTTTTCCTGTTTCAGATTTACTCGTATTGAATATGAAAAAAGACAAGACATGTACATGGTATGAATCAAATGAAACAGTTTTTAATGATATTCCTTTTGAAGTACATGGTGAATTTGTTGATATAATTAATAAAGAAAATTCTATTAAAGAAAAAACTTTTGAGGAAAATGTCTTTGTTAAAACTCAATTTGGCAATGAAAAGGCTTTTGGAAAAGGAGCTTCCTTGAGTATTGGTGTTTCTGGTCGGACTGATATGAATAAATATAACGCTCCATTTACTTTTATTGTTAACCCTAATGATGTTAAATCACCTGATCTTAGTGGTTTTTGGTCAATTACATTTACATATGAAGCAATTGGGTGGGAAGAAAACAGTAAAAATGGTCAACAAACTGAAATGATAAATTTTGAAGCTCAAACAACAGAAACTTCTGGAAAATATCTTGGGTTGGATAATAAAAGTAATCAAACTATTTGGTTAACAATTGATGGAAGCACTATTAAATGGGAACTTGAGCAGATAGAAAATGGCATAGCCATATATGAAGCTGTTGGATCAGGAACATTAATATCTGATAATAAACTTAACAAAGTTATGGGAACGTTTGCTGGAAAATCATTATCTAAAGTTGATCCCGAAGGAATTAATCTGGGAAGTTTTTATGCCAGGTTTACTCCCAAACCCAAAGATCAAATTATCGTCGGTTCTCCTTCTCCTATTGTTTATTCAGATGCAAGATTTTCAGTACCTTTGTTGTTAGATACTGGAGAATTATCATTAGGAACGTATACAACCAGTATAAGTTTTAATAAAAATATCCTTCAATTATTTAAAATTGATAAAAAAATATCAGGTCTTCAAACATTGCCATTAGATGATATAAATACTACTGGTACTATAACCATTGGTGATAACCATAATTATGCAAGAACTTTAAGTCCTAATGGCATTATACATCTTGCAGATTTCCAATTTAAAGTAACTGGATCTCCTGGAGATCTTTGCGCTTTTGAAATAACAAGCTACACAGCTCGCGATGCATTCTCTGAACCTATTCCAATAACAATAGTAAAAAAAGGTGATGTTTTTTCAGTTGGTCCTGCTATTGTTAATGCTGGTACAGTAGCTCCAATGAAAATTTATTATGATAGTACTGTTGAAATTCCAGTGACAATTTTACAAGCATATAACCAAAGCATAGGGTCGTATAATATGAGCCTTGAATTTGATCCAGCTCTTTTTGATGCAATTTCAGTAAATAAGGGTGAAAGCAATTTATACGATGAAGATGTTAAATTTGAAATTGATAACACTAATGGAGTAGTTCAAATTATTGGTAAAACTGATAAAGAAACAGCGCCTGTAAACTATGCAGAAATTGCTCGTGTTAAATTAAAGGCTGAAGCTGCTGATGATACAAAGTCATTTGTTAAATTGATAGTTGAGGAATTAAATAATACAGATCAGCAAAATATTGATAATTATTCTGAAGGTCTTCAACTGAATGTTACAACTGGTGTTTGCGGAGATGTTAATGAAGATAACAGGATTGATATGGCTGATGCTATGTTGATATCAAGATACCTGGTAGGCCAAATAAGTGATAGCGATCTATGCCTGGCTGTTGCAGATACTAACGATAATGGACGCATTGAAGTTGGCGATTCTATGTATATTGTTCAGTATCTTTTAAATAATCGTGATTGTCTTTGCGAGGATACTGATCGTGAAATGTGTCGTGAATGATTTTAGATTTTAATTGAAAACAGCATCTTTTTTCCTGAGGATAACCGCACCCTATGGTTCACATATGCAAAATCGGGTATTTTAATGTCAGTTGCGTAATTAAAGAATTTTCCTGAAAGTGTCAATCGTTGGGCTGCCAGCAATATCTGACTCATGTGAATTTCTCCCAGATAGCCCTTGTATTCATTCAAACTGCGTTTGCTGAAATGGTAGTATTCATCCAGTAATGCATCTTTTATTTTTCCAGCTTTTATATGCTCCATTTCCATCTGACCCCATACTTTCAAGAAATCGTTTAAGATGGGATCTTTGATGCGCGTGAATGTTCCCATATGATGTTCCAGCATTGGTCTTGATAATTCTCGCGCTTGCTGAATTACTGCGGTAATATAAAAAGGGTTTCCACCGCATCGATCAGATATAATGCCCGACATTTCTTTAGAAATATCTGCCTGGTAATCAATAAATCAATGGCAACAGAAAAGCCCCTGGAAATTGTTATCTTTTTATTGGTCAGCTCAAGTAAATCATCAATTTGCCTGGGCTTAGTAAGAATTTCAACATTTCGCAATTTAAATGCAACATACCAGCGAATAAAATTGACCAGATATTTTAATGCAAAATCGTCACGTGTGGTTGTTTCATCTGAAAATTGAAAGAAAACAGGAATCGCAGCATTGAGATCCTGATAATCTTGCTCAAAAAACAACCTGTTGACCACGCGCTTAAAAATTTCTGTTTTCCCCATACGTCGCATTCCTAACAAAACAGATGACATTGTGCGTCGTGTTTTGGCATCCATAGCAGCATTATAATAATACGATAAAAATTCTTCCCTGTCTGTATATACATCTGGGTGAACGATTGTTTTAATTGCATATTCCTGCTTTGATTTCATTAATTCTTATTCCTTTTTCTTCTGCTTTTTTTCTGAATAATACAAAAACAATTGACTTCCTTTCGCTCGCATAAATCATCAATGTTCTGTGGGATGATTATCAGGCGTTTTTTTAGTATATTTGATGTGAGCATCAACATACCTTTTTTGTGAATTAGTTTTTGTCAAATATTTTAGCATGGATTATGTATGTATATCAATGTATAAATGTTCGTGCCTCTTTGGTAAGGAAATGCGTTAACCGATGATTATGTCTGGTCAGTCATGGGGAAATGGGAAAAGCACCTGTTTCAATTGACACCAATAGTATATTTCTGTAATGTTCATGTTGAACTACAAGGAACCAGATTCAAAAAAAGGAATTCATAAAATGAACATCAAAAAAATACCCTATGGCGACTCTGATTATGGAAAAATTATTGAACAAAACAAGCTTTATGTAGACAAAACCCGCTTTATTCACGAACTGGAATCTTTGCCCGACTATATATTTCTCATTCGGCCCAGACGATTTGGCAAATCTTTATGGATCAATCTGCTTCAGTATTATTACGATTCGAACAGAAAAGAACAGTTTGATACGTTATTCAAAGATACGTATATCGGACAGAATCCCACACCCAATAAAAATAAATACATGACCCTTGCATTTAACTTTGCCATGGTTGACCCTAATTTTGATCGTGTTCAAGATGCTTTTCAAAGATATGTAGACAAGGTTATAAATGATTTTTTAGAACGTTATTTACAATATTTTGACAATGAAAAAATTTTTGAAATACGATCTTACGCATCAATAGATGAAAAACTTCATGAACTTTTCTTTTATTGCGCCCGGCAACAACTCAAAGTGTATATGTTCATTGATGAGTATGACAATTTTACCAATACAATACTCACAACATCCGGCAAAGTTAAATA
>Ga0272440_1002981_pt1 | contig 12901 bp, 12 predicted proteins | sample SSMMMBAug17_FD_192440 | JGI IMG/M metagenome (GOLD analysis project Ga0272440, IMG submission 192440) | Marine sediment archaeal communities from Little Sippewissett salt marsh, Falmouth, MA, United States - SSM-MMB-Aug17 | ecosystem: Environmental > Aquatic > Marine > Wetlands > Sediment ...
TTATGTTCGCCCATCGTACATAGGAACGAAAGCGTTATTAGTTCGAGGGCGAACACAAGGTTCGCCCCTACATCGGGCTGGCACATAAGTAAATGGGGAACTTATTTTTCGAGTTTTCCTAAGCAAAGGTGTTCCCATTAAATGCAAACATTTTTCGATCAATATCCTGCATATCCATATATATCCGATCTTCAGGAATGTTTAATATTGATCCAAAAAAGGAATTCATCTTTGGCGCAATCTCTTTGCTCTGTTGTGCTGAAAGACCAATACTTTTTAGCTGAATAAAAGCAGTGGGCGTTGATGTTCCTGCAAAAAGCATGGGTATATTTGTCGATAGAGAAACCATCATTACACGCTCCGGTTTATTCAACAATCCGGCCATAAATGACGATATTTCGGAAATAATTGATTCTGATTTTATTTCCTGGTTTGTTTTAATATTCAGATAAGGCATCATATCCTCCTTTTTATTTTTTATGGAAAAGATTGGTTTGATTTCGGTTTCTGTTAGAGGGCGAACATAAGGTTCGCCCCTACATTGGTTGAGGCAACATTTTTCAATAACTTTTATATACGCCCCACCTTTTGTTTGGCGATCATACAACAATTGTTGTGAAGCAATTTCACAAAACGTAAACACTTTACACTTAATACATCCTGATACGCATTGAAAATGTAATTTTTTACACTTTTTAAAGACTGCGGATATTTTTCAAAATACTGATAACCTTTTGATTATTATATAAATTAAACTTTGAAATGCCTTTTGGCACAAAGCATGCTCTATAAAGAATCAACATTCATTATTAACCATACAACATTCATTATTAACCATACAAAAAGGAGGGCATCATGAACAAGGATATATCAACCGAAGAAGCATTATTCATTATACCCAAACGATTTTTTTCATGTTTAACAATTATATTGTTTGGGATCAGCATTTGCGCAACATACGCGGATGCGCACGTGGAAACATCATTAAAGCGTATGAATCAATATCAGCCAAAGTCACCTACAAATATCCATGTATTTTTACTGCCAGAGTTGGAAAGGATTCAGATACATTGGCAAAGTGATGATCAAACAATTACAGGCTATGCCATCTATAAAAATGGTATTTTATTTGATACCAGTCCTCATCCTTATTATGTTGATCGCTGGCAAAAAACAGCGCCCGGGCCTGTATATGAAATTACCGCCTTTGACATATTTGGTACAGAATCCAGATCATGCAAGCCTTTTCAGATCAGGTAAATGAGTCTGTGGATTGGCATAGAGCAAAAGTTCCGCAGCCATAATGCGTTTTTTTGCCAACATGAAAAATGGCCGCCATATCAAGATATGGCATTAGAAAAACCGGAATATTTTCATATGTCAGCTCACCAGTCCACAAACCTGGCTCATTATTTAAAGCAGGTGCTAAGTTGTAAGAAGTAATGCGCATATTATTTGCAATTTCCCACGCTTTTTTGACTTCAACCAAAAGATTTGATGGCACCAGGTCCCAGATTTCTCTTCGAATTCTTGACGATGAAAAAAAACTCCACCGCCGGACAACCGATTCAATGATTGTCTGCATTTCAGGAATGAATTTGTCTTTCATTTGAGAAACATTCTGAACGTCAAATTGAAAAGGCCGCAACCAGATCAGGCGATTGAGTTTTGACATCCCTTTATGGTAATACTCTTCATTAAGGTGGCGGTTCCATTGCAGGGGCTTTGGATGGTATCTTAAATTGAGTTGTGATTCACCAATCAGGGGATCCCATTTGTTTCCATTTGACACCCATACAGATAAAACATCATAATGTCCCCATATGCTTAACCGAGATTGAGGAATGTTTTGTTCTGTAAAGCTCAATTTTTCCATAGCAGGAATAATGGCTTCCAGAAAAAAACCATGGTCTGCACTATCTCCTATGAGTTTCAGCTCCCAATAAATAATTTCTCCCAGATTATAATTACGTTTGTTCGTATAAGGAAGAATAACCGCATGAACAGGCCAGGGAGATTCCGGATATGGATCATCTATCGCGGGGCGTTGAAAAAGATTTAATTTACTTGAGTCTAGATGTTTACGCCAGAGCCGTGCATCGCGGGTTGATACCGAATCTGCTATGGCATATCCTAACGTTTTGGAAATGTCTGCTGAAAAATCCAAAGCCAACCTTATCATGGGTGTATTGACCCGCCAGGCGATCAAGTAACGAAACAGTTTAATGGAATGCATAAAAAATAATGACTTCATCTGTTATGCCTCATCCTGAAATACATTGGTAATATTTTTTTCCGGATCAAACTTCGCAAAACTCAATAATTCATAAAAAAGACTGATCTGTGAAGGGGTCCAATTTTTTAGCTTCCATGAATCCAAAAAATCACGCGCTTCTGGTCGAACCTGTGCCAGGAATCGTCCCCAATAAAATTGTTTTTCTGATGGATCCTCAATGTCTAATACCTGTCGTAACCGATCCTGTTCTTCAAGATACAGTCCTTTTTTAAATATTTCTGCCATTTCGATATATCCAATAAAATCTGTAACTTCAAAAATGAGTTTCCCTTCACGCTCCCGCTCTTTTTTATGAACAAATTGAAAAGGTGTGGCAAAAAATTTGACATAGAGACGATCTTGAATCATTGATTTTTCGTCAAATATGGCACTACAAAGCATATCAGACATGGTCAAGGTTTCTCCGCCTTGAAAGACAGGAAAGATTTGAATCACTCCGCGCCATTCAGGTCCTTGAATCATCATAATTTCTTGCAGGAAATTTTTTAAATTCCATCGGTTGGTACAACAAATATAACGATTCTTATCAACCTGATAATGAAAAATTTCATAACTGGTTTTGGGTATTCTTTTAAGTGGAAAATTGACGTAATGCCACAAAGCCACGCAATGGCGCGCAAATGATCGAATAATAGCTTCACGCACCATAACGTTATTGCAGAAATAGCAAAGATGGTTATCAGGCAGTCTTGAATAATATTTACATCGTAAGCAAGGGCCATCAAAGGCTGCCTGGGGAATCCCCAGGCATTCTTCTTTTGCGACAATTCCAGGTAAATCAGGCTCATCAGAGACTAAATCCAATGTAGCCATTAATTCACTACCTGATCGACAAATTCGAAGCCAATCAAAGGCATTTTGCATCGAGAGCATCCTTTAACGCATTGTAGTTCTTTATACAACTGGTATTCATCCATTTTGAAACATCTATGGGGTCTTTCCAATTATCACTTGAATACCGATCATCCCAACGAATCAGATAACTATCTGGCAACAACTGCATGTTCAATGCTCCCAGGCCGAGATAACGATTTTTACCACATTTATGGGCCAGCCCATCTTCAAGAACAAGACTCCATATCAATCGTTGCAATTCTTCATCTTCCAAATTCCAAAATCGTATGGAAAACTTACAGGTATTGCCTGGCAGTATTCCTTTATTATACGAAGCCTGAAATGTATCGGGTGAAAACGTATCAGATTGTTCGACACAGGGAGCAACAGGTGCGTGAGAAAAAATCCGCCAGTTCTTGACCTTGACTGGCTTAATATTTTCTTTTGAATTTGTTTCTCTCCACTCCTGATTATAAATCCATTTACCATAAGGATAGGGCACTTTAAACCATGCAGTGGATGGATTATCAAAGTATGCAAAATTAAATGAAATACGTCCCATCAACGCCTGATTTGGGCCATGTCCCACCCATCCAAACAGAGAATCTGCATCATTTAATGACTGGATATTGGGACTCATCACACTAGAATCACTGGCAATGCTATATATATGACGAATTGTTCCTTTGAGGGTTTTTGCTGGAATGGCATACTTTTTGTCTTGACCACGCGCATCTTTGTTGGGTGGTGACATACTGAAAAAATCCCAACCATAGACCGATTCACCATCAATTTCAGAAGTAAATGAAGGCTCGCCGCTTTCCTTGATTGTTAAAGGCGTCAGGGTTTTGGCTTCAAGTGTCAATATACCGCAATTCCCGCCAAAGCTGCGATGCGAAATATAACCTTCTCTAGCTATAGGCGGTGTGGTGGCTTTAACGTCTGATTTCAAAGGCACAACAGGTGTCATTGCTTCTGCCAGTCGGTCATGTGAAACATTTGCACGTTGCCAGGGACCATCAGTTTCAAGCTTTTCAGGAAGCAACAGATTAAGCCATTTATCAACGATTTTGGATGATTGTGCTGTTTGCCATTGAATATTATTGACATTGGCATTTACCCATCCAAAACCTGATGTTTTTTCTCCGCCAATCGGAATTTCACCTTCCTGGAAATCTCTGAGCAAATGGGTCAGCACAGTAAGTACTTCCTCATCTTTTTCAACGATATCCATGATATCAATGCGCATATCGAATATGAGCTGCGTACCATAGGCAAATAAATAATCACATTTGGCTTCTTCAATGGGTTTTCCAGTTGATGGGTCCATTCGAACACCATCCATTGAACTAAATGTTTTTTCTGATGATTCCGGATCTTTTAAATAGGCATCAGAAAAGAGAAGCAATCCCCGATTGCCCTGAACACCAAATATTCTATCGATTACATATCGTGTCTTTGGCGATTTTTCTCCCCAAATGGTTTTTAGAATTTGCGATGCACGTTTACGAAAAGCGCCTTTAACTGTACTTCCAGGAATATAAATTTCCCATCCTTCCTTATTGTCAGATTGTTTCCATGTCAGCATTCTCATAAAGACAGTGTCATAGGGTTTGCCATATTGTTTGGAAATAATCTTTCCCGCCGGGCCGCCCGCACGAAAGTCGGTCAAACTTTCCTGTGAGAGTTCCTGACGTGTTCGATTACGATAATCTTTGAGAAATGCAATGACATTTTTGTCATTTTGAATGCTCTTGGTCAGGTTGTTTCTATTTTTCATGTGTTTATACTGCACTCTCATATGTGCGGACATGAATTCTTTCCAGGTAGCAGATTTAATCCCTTTTGGCGGATTATTTGGTTCGCGCCAATCCCATTCTGAGATTTTGCCATCACCGACCATCTGTTTGATCATGATATGTTCTTCGCGAATGGATATTTCCATATCAATCCAGGCATCACTTTGAATCAATTTAATTTGGCGATCTACTTGTTGAATCAGTTGGGCGTAGTTTGGATTTAATAATTTTTCAATTTTTTTGAGCAATGCAGGTTCATCTGCTATCAATTCGGATATCTCATCATAAGCAGCATCATTGAATCCAAAAGGTTTAGCAATTTCTTGCCATGTGTCTTTATTCATTGACTGATCGGTCGAGCTGACTTCTGTCAAAATATCAAGGGCGCGTTTGGCTTTTTTAGCCTCTTTCCCCATACTATTATTAAAAGACTGAATAGCTGCCTCTTTGGAGTCAAATTGTTTGTCAGCCAGTTTTTTTACCTTGTTCAACAATTTTTTCTGAAGGGGATATTTTCCTTTTGACAGTTTTGTCATTCCCGCCGAAGGAAAGGTCCAAAATGATTTTTCTTGACCTGCCTGATCAGTAATAAAGGCAAGAATTGCTTTAGGCAAAAATTGTTTGAATTTATTTTTCCAATCGTCTGGACTTGAAATGGGACCGCCAATACTTAAGTTGAGACGTTTTAAGATGGGTGTAGGCAGATTTCGTAAACCTTCAAGAAGAATTCGGCCTTCAATTGCTGCAAAGGCAGGAACATTTGGGTCCAGTTTGCCCCAATTCCATCCAACCAGAATGGGATTGGTTGCATCCAAATTGATTTTAATGGTTAGATGGTTTGCCCTGGTGGTAATTTGGGGTTTTTTCAAAGGTTTTGGAATATCTTTATCCAATTGAAGTAAACATCTGCCCAAACCTTTTGTTTTTCCAGCACCAAACCAAAATCGACCCGCTTTAATTTCCTCGATAACATAATATAATTGTCCGAGCAAATCACCTTTTCTTATCAGGCTGTCATTCACATCCATACTGAAATCAAAAACCGAGTTTTTAAAAACAGTTTCCATTTTGTAATTGGCGTTGGCTTCAGCAGCGGAACGATCCTCGTCCAAACGAATTCCCATTCGTAAATCAAAAAAACTGTTGTCCGAATATGAATCCTTGGCCAATTTACACTCCAAACGACGAATCAAATTCTCAGGCATGGGGGCATTATACAGACGCAACCAGAGCGCATTAATCAACCCAATATTTTTTCCATTTCTGGATTTACCAACAAAAGCATCCATAAGCGCCTGGGCAGTGCCAGATATTTCACCTGGAAGAGATACCAGTCGTTGTGTGCCATCACCATCTCTTGTAAATAATGTTTTTCTCGCATTTCCCCTATAAATGGGTGATTCTGCAATTAATTTTCCTTTAAGTAGCATGTTTCGTTCCTTTCTTAGGCTTTAATAATCACTATTAAAATAAATGTTAATTATAACATATTCTTCTTGTATTTTTCATGATTGTATCCTTTTTCCAATGCAAGTCATCATGATTGGGATACAATAGATTATAATGAAGGCCTCTGCTTTCTTTTCTCAGCATGGCCGATTCAATAACCAATTGCGCAACAATTGCAATGTTGCGCAATTCCAATAAATCTGAAGTTACTTTAAAATCCCAGTAATAATCATGGATTTCTTTTTGAATGGTTTCAATGCGCCGTTGAGCACGTTGCAACCTTTTATCTGAGCGAACAATCCCAACATAATTCCACATTAATCTACGAATCTCATCCCAATTATGGGATACGACAATGGCTTCATCGCTGTTGGTGGTGCCTGTTTCATCCCATTTTGGGATATCACATACATGGTCAAGTGAATTATTTTTCAAATTATTAATGGCATTCGAAGCCGCCTTATCCGCATAAACAAGGGCTTCAAGCAATGAGTTACTGGCCAAACGATTGGCACCATGCAAACCGGTACAGGCAGTTTCTCCAACTGCATACAATTGTTTAATTTCTGTTCGACCAGTCAAATCAGTTGCCAGGCCGCCACACATATAATGTGCCGCCGGAACAACAGGTATGGGATCTTTGGTCATATCGATTCCCAAAGATTTACATTTATGATAAATATTTGGGAACCTTTTTGTTATGATTTCAGGCGCCTTGTGTGTGATATCCAAAAATACAGCGTCATCCCCTGATTTTTTCAATTCATTGTCAATTGCACGCGCCACAACATCGCGGCAGGCCAGGTCTTTTTTTGGATCATATTTATGCATAAATGCATGCCCATTTGCGTTGATAAGAACAGCCCCCTCGCCGCGAACCGCTTCAGAAATTAAGAAATTTTTGGCATCAGGATGATACAGGCACGTGGGATGAAATTGTACAAATTCAAGATTAGCAACACTGGCACCTGCGCGATAACCCATTGCAATCCCATCCCCGGTAGCAACATCTGGATTACTCGTATACAGATACACTTTACCGGCACCGCCTGTAGCCAGAAAACAAATTTTAGATTGAAACGTGTGGACATTACTGGATTCAACATCAAGTACATAGGCGCCGCAACAGATATCCTCACGCGATGATATCACCATACCACGTTTCATTCTGACAGAATAAGTCACCAAATCGATTGCAATATGGTTTTCAAACAATCTGATATTTTCATTCTGCCTGGCTTGTTCCAGCAACACTTTTTCAACCTCACGTCCGGTCATATCTTGTGCATGGACAATTCGATTGACTGAATGGCCGCCTTCACGCCCCAAATCCAAAACATGAGCCTCATCTTTATGCGTTGCATTGAATTGAACGCCGAGATGAATTAATTCTTTAATACGTTTTGGACCTTCACGAACAACCATTTCAACTGCATCTTGATTGCAAATACCATCACCAGCATCCAGAGTATCTTGAATATGCAAGTCATATGAATCCAGCGCGTCAAATACTGATGCAATTCCGCCCTGTGCAAAATTTGTGTTGGTATCTGTTGCGCCCTTTTTTGTGGCCACAATAACAGAACCATGCTCCGCCAGCTTGATTGCCAAAGACAGGCCTGCAACACCGGTACCCACGATTAAAAAGTCTGAATGATACGTCATAGAATTTGTCCATTAAAATAAGCGGCCTGAACGCTTTTTCTGTGAAGATTTTCCAATAATAAATCCAACAGCAAGTACCGCCAAAGCCATGAAAAACCCCCAAAATAATTGGTAAGACTCCAAGACCGCTTTCTCCTGTTTGAGCGCAATCAGTTCTTTTTGTTGGTTTTTTACTTCTTCAGTCATCTTTTTGTGTTTGATTGTCAACTCTTTGTATTCCTGGCAGCCTTCATTCAAATGATTAAAGGCGTCTGTTTTTTTTTTCAATTCAATAACTTTTTTACTTAGTTCATTTTTGATATCTTTATTTTCTGATATTAATTTTTCATTTTCCTTTGCCAATAGTTTTGTTTTATCTTTGAGCCTTTCATGGTCTTTTTGAAGTTTTTCAAGAAGATCACTTTTTGGTATGTCAGTTGTCAGAAACCGCGTCATTACCCATCCAATTTTACCTGCATCTGTTTCAACGCGCGACCATTTGTGCCTTTCTTCGATAAGATCGACCGATTCGCCAGAACCAACAAGTCCAATTACCTTGTACGAAATATCTGGACCGGTTCTCAATGTGATACGCATCCGCTCTGTTACATACCGATTCTCTGAGTAGACTGATGCTGTCAGCAAGATACAGAGTAATAAACAGTAAAAACTGATTTTCATTTTCATAATGGCTACCTCTTTTTTGAATATGTTGCTTGTGAATTCAATAAAATTGAATTGTAGAATGATCAATATTATAGCATAATAGTTTTAAAATGTCTTGCCTTGATAAAATAAAAATTGAAAAAAATTAAACACACGAAACAAACATAAATTAAAGCATCACTGAACGAATCTGTTTGACCACACGATGTGCAGTGTTTCCATCCCACAAATCAGGTTTGTTTCTTTTATGTACGCTCATTTTTAAAGATTCTTTCACAGCAGTTTCAAGGTTATGAATTGTACACAACCGATTGGTACCCTGTGAAATTGTAATGGGTCGTTCAGTATTTTCGCGCAATGTAAGGCAGGGAATACCTAAATATGTTGTTTCTTCTTGAATACCACCAGAATCAGTTATCACGATCTTTGCATGAAAAATGAGATTCATAAAAGGAATATAGGCCATTGGTTCATGTACCACAATATTTTTTGTATTTTTAAGTCTATCAAACAGTTGAAATTTTTTCAATTGTTTCTCTGTTCTTGGATGAACAGGAAAAAAAAGTGGAATGTGTTTTGAAATATTTATCAGTGAATTGACAATACTTTGTAGATGATCAATCTGATCAACATTTGATGGCCGATGAATTGTAATTAAGCCAAAAGGTCCTGCACAAAGATCAAACTGACTTGCAGTGTCCGCTTTTTCAATTTTTGAGCGGGTCATTTCCAATGCATCAATCATAATATTTCCCACACAATGAATACGTGACTCAGGAATGCCCTCTTTAATCAGATTGGCATCAGCATCCACCGAAGGCGTCCACAAATAATGACAAATATGATCAGTAACGATACGATTGATTTCTTCAGGCATGGAGCGATCAAATGAGCGCAACCCTGATTCAAGATGAGCGACAGGAAAGCCCTGTTTAACAGCAGCGATAGATGCGGCCATGGTAGAGTTCACATCTCCAACAACAATTACAAGACCTGGCTGGTCTTCTATGATTAACTTTTCATATGAAATCATGACATGACCTGTTTGTTCTGCATGTGATCCACTTCCCACTTCCAAATGCGTATCCGGAGCAGGAAGCATCAGATCGTGAAAAAATGCATCTGACATGTTGGGGTCGTAGTGCTGACCTGTATGAATTATTTTAGGTATGACCCAGGTTTCTTTTTTCAACGCATGATACAGCGGAGCAATTTTCATAAAATTGGGACGTGCAGCTGCAATAAGATGAATGATACGTTTTTTTTGCATAGGTGCTCCATGTTTTATGGACTTGACAAATTCAATGAAACAATGAATAATTTAGTTTTTAAATGATTTCGTTTTTTATAGCATCATGCAATAAAAAGCGCAAATGATTCAAATGTAAAAATTATAAAAAAAATGAGGACAAATATGCATCCAATTCAAATAGCTGATGGCATATACGACGTCGGTGTCAATGACTGGAATGTCCGGGACTTTCATGGCTATTCTACGCCAACCGGATCAACCTATAATGCTTTTTTAATTGTTGATGAAAAAATTGCGTTAATCGACACTGTAAAAAAAGAATTTGCCAATCAATTAATAAAAAATATTACAGAAATCGTTCCCCTGGAAAAAATTGATTATGTGATCAGTAACCATACAGAGATGGATCATACAGGTGCTTTACCTTCAATTATGCATCGGATTGGCAAAGACAAACCATTATATTGTTCTAAGATGGGACAAAAAAATCTGGCCATGCATTATCGGAATAATTGGAACTATCATGCTGTTGAAAATGGCGAGGAACTTCATCTTGGATCACGCCAATTAACATTTTTGGAAGCCAGAATGCTCCATTGGCCTGATAGCATGCTCACATATGAAAAAAAGGATAAAATTCTTTTTTCAAGTGATGCCTTCGGGCAGCATTATGCAGGATATGAAAAATTTGATGATCAAATGGATCCAGAAACCTTGTTGAATCATTCAAAAAAGTATTTTGCAAATATTATTCTCCTTTATGCCGGTCAGGTTCAAAAACTGTTGAAAACTGTCAATGACCTGGAACTGACTTTTAATATGATTTGTCCGGATCATGGCATCATCTGGCGAAAACGACCTGATGTCATCCTTGATGCCTATGCCAAATGGAGTGAACCCATTGCTTCAAAAAAGGCGGTGGTTGTTTATGATACCATGTGGCAAAGCACCAAAATGATGGCTGAACAAATATGTGAAGGCATTGTTTCTGAAGGGGTCAATGTTCGTCCAATGAATCTGAGAACCAATCACCGAAGTGATATTATGACCGAATTGTTGGAATCCAGTGCGTTAATCGTTGGTTCACCAACATTGAACAATAATATTTATCCAACTGTGAGTGATTTTCTAACTTATATGAAAGGGTTACGTCCACAAAATAAACTGGCTGCATGCTTTGGTTCATATGGATGGAATGGCGCGTCAATCAAAATTCTTAATAGTGAACTGGCATCAATGAAGTTTAATATGATTGATGCGGCCGGACTGAAAATTCAATATGTTCCTGATGACAGCGGATTAAATGCGTGTTTTGAATATGGCCAAAAAATTGGTAAAGCCATTTGTCAATCCATTGAATAAGGCTTTATTATTGTATCATGAAGGTTCCTGTAATTGAAGCAAGCAATTGTGTATTGTGTGAAGTATGTACTACAGTATGTCCCTCTGTATTTCAATTCAATGATTTGGGATTTATAGAAATTATTGAAATGCATCAATATCCTGAAGATGAAGTGGATCAAGCCATTCAAAATTGTCCCAAAGATTGTATCTTTTGGGAAGCACTCTAGCGGTGTCAACATTGGCGTGAGATTGATAATTCTCACGCCAATTTATGACAATAATTACTCCATGGTTTTATCGGCTTCCAATGAATTGATTCGTGATTCAACATCTGACAACATCATTTTTAAATCCTGGGCCTCATCACGCAACGCATTGAGTTCATCATCTTTCGTGATATAGCCATATTCAGGCTGCATTGGCATCATGTAAGGCGCTGCAAAGTTTTGTCCCCTGCGGCCTCTACCAAATCCAAAACCGCCTCTTCCACGTCCCTGAGGAGCTCCTTGAAATCCGCGTCGATTCATACGCCCCCCGCCATAGCCATACCTGATCCCCTGACGATTTGGGGCACAATAGCCGCGCCCGCCGCCAGTCATAGATCCAGCACCTTGTGGACCTGTTCCATCAAATCCAGGCATAATTACCTCCTTTTATTTAAGCATTTCCACGTCCCTGGTTTTGGCCGCGACCTTTTCCGCCGCCGCTGCCGCCGCCGCTGCCGCCGCCGCAACGTCCACCATTACCTTTTCCCCGACCACCGGAATTACAGCGACCTTTTCCCTGGCCGGTTCCTCTACCCTGGCCTCTAGGGCCTGTACCATTTTGGTTTGGCATTTGATTTACCTCCATATGTTTATGCTGAAAACAGCGTTTTCGATGACGTTTTCTATGACCATTTCCACAAAATTCATAATTGCCCCCCTCTATCTGAATCCCTTTTCCATATGTCAATGCATTCCCAACGATTGTTCGCCCTTCATTCAAAATGCGACCAAAAGTTTGTCTGGATACATTCATCAGACGCGCTGCAGCCGCTTGATTCATTCCTTCAACATCAATGAGCCGGATGGCTTCCATACTTTCCACAGGAAGTGTTATGTATTCGATATTTTCATCCCGCTCCATCGTGGGTTTGTATAAAAACTGTTGTGGCTGTTGTAATACAAATCTTGTTTTGAATGGTCTTGCCATTGTTTTCTCCTTGATTCAAAAAGATACGCGCTCTTTTTATTGTGATTCAATTTTTTTTGTGTTTATGATCATTAAAGTAATGGCTTTTTGAGATAATGTCAAGAAAATTTTTATCATTTGACCATAATTTTTTCAAGCCATTGATTTATTTAGAAATGGAGAGACTATAGGCGTTATCCTTTTATTAAGGATCAAATCATTTTATGAGTAAGGAATGCGCTGAAAATAACTTCCACATTATTGATATTGTTCGTTTTGAGGTAATTGTACTGTAGAGACGTAGCCTGCTACGTCTCTACACGACCTAATTTTTTTGTGCGATCATGAAAAATGAGCATGTTATTTTCAGAGCATTCCTAAGGAAAACTCGAAAAATAAGTTCCCCATTTACTTATGTGCCAGCCCGATGTAGGGGCGAACCTT
>Ga0272440_1002982_pt1 | contig 12899 bp, 7 predicted proteins | sample SSMMMBAug17_FD_192440 | JGI IMG/M metagenome (GOLD analysis project Ga0272440, IMG submission 192440) | Marine sediment archaeal communities from Little Sippewissett salt marsh, Falmouth, MA, United States - SSM-MMB-Aug17 | ecosystem: Environmental > Aquatic > Marine > Wetlands > Sediment ...
AAAACTTAAATATTTATAAAAATAAAAGTGAAAATGGTGCCGGAATATACCTTGATCAGGCACAATCGTTTAAATTAAAAAATTGTAATATTTATCAAAATACTGCTTCAGGAGATGGCGGCGGGATATATGTTAACGAAAGTCAATACCCTGTATTTGAAAACGCACTGATTCTTGAAAATATTGCTGCAATTGATGGCGGCGCTATTTGTATGAAAAATACACATACCCCAGGATTGGCCAATGTGTTGATGTCGAAAAATGAAAATCGTTCTCAAAAAGGAGGGGCATTATTGTTTTCAGAATGTTCTGATGTTGAAATTCAGTTTTGCACATTGGGTAGTAATATTGCAAATAGTAATAGCGGAATCGTATATTTTGAGAACACACCAGCCACTATCTTAAATTCAATTTTATGGAACGATGGGTATGAAGAAATTGTTTCATCAGGTTTTGAATCCATTACAGTTGCCTATTCAGATGTTCAAATGGATGCGAACAACGTATTTAATGGCTCAGGAAATATCAATCAACAACCTTTATTCCAAGATGATCCTTCACATTTTGATATTGATTATATCAAAACTTACTATCACCTGAAGGAAACATCTCCTTGTATCAATGCTGGAATGACAACATATTCAGTTACACAAAATGCTTATTCCATGACATACATCAATTATTTGGATTATCATGGCATTAATCGAAACAAACAAGGTTCATCTTTTGATATGGGGGCCTTTGAATATGAATTTACACCTGGTTGGATTACAGCAAGTCCAACTTCTGGACGTGCTATACTGGAAGTTAATTTTATTTGTACCTCAGCCAATACCACACAGTCTTATAGCTTTACAGCCTTTTTTGGCGATGGTTCTGAGCCTGTAACCAATACAACAGGTATTTTTACCCATGAATATGACCACGGTGTTTTTGATGCTTATTGTAGAATTACAAATAAGAAAAACAAAGAAGATTATTCAGAGACTGATAGTGTTCAAATCAATGTAGCGTCATTAAAATGGATATTTAACACAGGTGATATCATTGATTCATCACCAGCTATTGGAAGTGATGGCACAGTTTATGTTGGGTCTGATAATGGCTATTTATTTGCTATTCAACCCAATGGCCATGAAAAATGGCGTTTCAAATCGGGTGCCAGAATAACTTCTTCTCCAACAGTTGATACAGTCAATAATGTTGAACGTGTTATTTTTGGATCAGAAGATCAATATGTTTATGCGGTTCGTGCAGATAATGGCAAAAAAATTTGGCGATTTAAAACTTATGGTGAAGTCTATTCCTCTCCGGCAGTGGATTTGGAAAAAAATGTTTATATAGGATCATGCGACCATAATTTATATGCCATTCGTTCTGATGGCACTCGCAAATGGTCCTTTTTTACAAGAGATATGGTCATATCATCACCATCCATTATGTACTATACCAGTCGTTATGGGGATACCACGAGTTTGGTATTTATTGGATCACATGATGATCATTTGTATGCACTGGATTTAGACACAGGAATATTACAATGGTCTGTTGATGTTGGTGGCGATATATTTGGTTCGCCTGCTATTGGAGATGATGGGACTATTTATGTTGCTGCTTGCTTTGTTCTTGGAGCTTCTGCAAATAATAAACTTCTGGCTTTGGATCGTGAAGGCAAAAAAAAGTGGGAATATTCGATGTGGCGCGGTGCTTATGCATCACCTGTTGTTTATGCTGACATTCATTCTCAATTAACAGTTGGAATGATATTTTTAGGATCATACGACAATAATTTTTATGGGCTGGGATATGATGGTATTGAAAAATGGGCATTTCCAACAAGAAGTGATCCTGGAGTTAAATTGGCCAATATTGTCTCAACAGCTGCAGCAGGCCAATATGGCACCATCTTTATTGGATCTGAAAATCATAACATTTATGCGATTAACTATGAAAAAGGAAAAGTGATGTGGTCATATACCACTAATGCACCTGTGTATTCATCTCCTGCACTTTCAGATGATGGTGTATTATATGTTGGATCGTTTGATCATAATTTATATGCCATATATACCAATGTGCAGGGACTATCTTCAAATTCACCCTGGCCCATGTATAGACAAAATAACAGGCATCATGGAAGAATAGAACTGAAAGAAAATAAAATGCCGCCGACCATATTAGAAACCTATCCAAAAGCCAATGCAACCAATGTTCCGGCGCGTGTTCCCATTACATTAAGGATGACCTTTTCAAAAGAAATGAAAAAAGGTTCTATTGATCTTTTTTTGGAATCAGCCATGTCAAATACTCCCATAAGCAATGATATGATTACCTATGATGTAATTAATCTGGACAATGAAGACAGAACTCGAGTTACTGTAGTTTCGTTCAAACCCATAACCCAAACAGTCTCAGAATCTGACACACAATATACAGCAACCACTTTGGATTATGATACACGATATAAAATTAAACTATCTTCAACTGCTGAAGATCTGGATGGTATAAAAATTCAGGGTGATTGGACATGGATTTTTTATTCTGAACCTAAAAACCCTGACAATTATGGCGATTCTTTAGGAATGAGAGGGTGCTTTATAGACCTTATTGGTTATTAGAAAAAGTATAGAGCGCATTCCCAAAAAATAGGTCGATAAGTAAGCGATCATAAATTTTCGGGTAGATCGTAGTTAATGGGCGTATCCAATGGATGGGGGAGAACGTAGTCATTGTATATTTTTTGAACCTGGATTACGCTGAAGAAGATGAAGAAGATGAATTTAAAGGGCCGAATTCTCAAAAAGTCAGACATTTATTTTTCTTTGCCCTGAAAGGGCTATACATACCAGCCCAGGGCATCGCCCTGGGTAATGGTTTAAAAGACTTTAAGCCCTGAAAGGGCGTGATATATTGATGTACAACTTAGAAATGCTCGAAAAATAAGTTCCCCTTTTACATTTCGTGATTATAGATCGTAGAGACGTAGCATGCTACGTCTCTACAAACAAAAACCGAAAATGTAATTTTAAAAATGGGGAATTTATTTTCTGAGCATTCCTAAGTAAAAAGGAAAAACAATGTCAGAATTAAAAGCAACCAGACTTATTGAACAAGACGTTTACATTTTGATTGGACATAAGCAAATCAAAGGATTTATCAATGGCAACAATACTTTTAGCTGATGATGATATACAGCTTCGAACGATGCTTCGAGAAATTCTGGAGATAGAGAACTATCACGTTATTGAAGTTGGTGATGGAGAAAAGACGATCAACTTTTTAAAAAATAATCCTGTTGACATTGTTATTACTGACTTGATTATGCCCAAAAAAGAAGGCATTGAAACCATTAATGAGTTGAGAAAACTTTATCCCGATTTGCCAATTATCGCTATGTCGGGTGGAAGTATGACCAACTCAAGGGTATATCTGGATATTGCCCTAAAACTTGGTGTGATTAAAGCATTTTTAAAACCATTTGATATTAATGAAATGCTTGAAACTATACATTCTGTCATTACTAATAATCCATAATCAAAGGGTACACCTTATGCAAACAGCAATTATTATTCCGGCAAGATATCAATCCAGCCGATTTGAAGGCAAACCGCTGGCGTTAATTCATAATAAGCCCATGATTCAACATGTTTATGAACGCGCTTCATTGGCAAAATGCGCGGACATCGTTGCAGTGGCAACTGACGATGAACGTATCAAAGAGGCTGTTGAAAAATTTTCAGGAAAAGTAATTATGACAGATACTGTTCATCATTCTGGAACAGACCGTCTGGCAGAAGCCTCACGTATCCTCAAGTTATCTGAAAAAGATATTGTGATCAATGTGCAGGGAGATCAACCATTAATTGATCCAAGAAGCCTGGATCAGGTCATTGAACCCTTTAAAAACAATGATTCTTTGGATATGACAACATTGGCATTTAGAATTATCAATCCAAGAGAAAAAATTGACCCTAAAGATGTAAAAGTTGTTTTTGATAAAAATGGATATGCCTTATATTTTTCACGAGCACCCATTCCATTTGGACGAGATAAAGCTTCTGATAATATGTATAAACATTTAGGTGTTTATGCTTATCGCAGACGTTTTCTGGACATCTTTCATCAATTGCCTCAAGGATATCTTGAAGATGTTGAAAAACTAGAGCAATTAAGAGTTCTTGAAAATGGTATGCCTATCAGAATCGTTGTGACTGAATTTGATTCTCCGGAAGTTGATATTCCTAAAGATATTGAACGTATAGAGAATTTTTGATCATTCAAGTATCATCAAAGGATTCATTATGAAACGAATCGTTATAACCGGTGCTGGTGGATATCTCGGGCAAACATTGATAAAGTATCTGCTTGATAACGACAGTTGCGAAGCCATTCTTGGAGTTGACCTGTGCCCTTCTCAGATTGAATCAAAAAAATTGGCATTTGTACAAAAGGATATTCGGGATGCAACATTGTTAAATGATGTCAAAAACTTTTCAGTAGATACGATGATACATCTGGCGTTTGTTGTAAATCCCATACATAATGAAGAAAAAATGTATGATATTAATGTTAATGGCACGATGAATATCTTGAATATTTGTGCTCATCAAAACATAAAGCATATTATTGTTGCATCCAGTGGTACAGCTTATGGAGCATGGCCAGACAATCCAGTACCACTGACAGAGCATCATCCCATTCGAATTTTTCCGCCATCGTTTAACTATGCTTATCATAAGGGCCTTAATGAAAAACATTTTCATACATTCAAACAAAAACATCCCGATGTTTTGATGAATATAGTTCGTCCTTGCATTGTTTTTGGGCCCAATACAGAGAATTATTTGTCACGTTATTGGACAGCCTTTCCATTTATTCCACTCATTGATGGATATGATCCGGACTTTCAATTTGTACATGAATCTGATGTTGCTGCTCTTTTTACATTGTTGATTGAAAAGCAGGTTGATGGTGCATTCAATGTTGCTGGCAATGGTACGATAAAAGTTTCTGAAATAGCCAGATTACTGGGGAAACCAGCCTTTTACTTCCCAAAGTGGATGTTAAAATCAATTATCTGGCTGGGATGGCATGTTCGATTATTTTTTGAGATGCCGCCAGGGATCATTGATTTCAGCACTTACTCCTGGGTTTTGGATACCCAACACGCCAGGCAAAAACTGGGATGGCAGCCGCAATATTCAACAAAGGAAACCATTGAAATAATGTTTCAAAAAAAGGGGATTATTTAGGAACCACAAATTTTGTACCGGATGAATGTGTTGATAGCTCGTCAATATGTTTTTTCAACATGCGTACTTCTTTAACAGACAATACCAGTTTTCGCCAGTTACGACGTGCAATTTTCAATTTTTTTTTATATCGAATTTCTTCTGATCGGGTAAAACCTGCAAGATAATAATAAAAATCCCATCCACAGTTCAGGCAAAGGCCATCATTGTTTTGAGTGCAAATATTTTTTTTGCATACAGGACATTTCTTCATGGCCAGTTCATAGCGAAATATAGTTTGAGTGTCAATTTATTAAAAAATATTATTTTTCGGATTGATATACCCCTTTTTTTGTTGCAGATGTAATACCAAATAAGGTAAGAAATCATAAGAATTTACTATCATAATTGATCAAATCCAAATGCAAGATAATTTTTTATATCAAGCTGTTCCACCACCTGATTCAGGTCGGATAAAGCGCTTTTTATTTCGGTTATATAATCGATTTATCCGGATCAGAGGAACCCCCGAACAAGTCGCCTGGGGTACAGCCATAGGTTTTTTTGTGGCTATGACGCCTACCATGGGATTTCAAACTTATATTGCCATACCGCTTGCGGCCTTGTTGGGCGTAAGTAAGGTTGCTGCCGCCATAGCTGTTTGGTTAACAAATCCTTTAACCGCCCCTTTTTTGTATGGATTCAATTATATGATCGGCGCCATGATTTTAGGGTATCCGCTTAAAATGAATGTGCTGTCCAATGTGTCTTTTACCTTTTTGTTTAACTCCGGAAGACAGCTTTATTATTCACTTTTGGTTGGTGGCTTTGTTACAGGTGTTATTTTGGGAATAGCGGGTTATTTTCTCGCAGAAGGTTTAATTGTTACTGCCAGAGAAAAATCAGATAAGCTGAAAAAAATTAAGGAAAAAGTTCAACATTCAGCGGCTGAACTTAAAAAGATTAAGGAAAAGGTTCCACCTGTGGATATCAAAAAAATTAAAGAAAAATTACCGGTGAAACCAGCAAAAATCAGAGAAATTAAAGAAAAAATATCTTCGCATAATCTGTAAGAAAAAAAATGACTCAATACTTACATGCATATATTTCTCCGGAACATAGTATTCAATTTGAGAAGGAAGCTGTAAAAAGAAAACTTTCCCAGGCCTCCCAAAATCTTCAGGATGAAATCATGTCAACATACTCCCACAATCAGGATGAGTGGTTGCTGCGCCTTGGTTTATGTGATCCTGACATTCCTCTCTCACCATCTTTAGATTATTTAAGAACAATAGCACAAACCTTTACTCAAAAATTATTAAAAACATCAGATCTGGAAACCCTTCGACATACCATTGATATAGTGCTTTCTGAAACTGATATATTGACGTTGAAAGAGATCGTTCCAATGATGCCAGGTTCTGAATATATTAATGATGATTTTATTGAACATTTATGGGAAAGGCTCCATCTTTTTTTTGTGGATTCAATTGCCAGTTATGAAGGTAGTGTTGAATCATTCATACAAACGTTTCGCTCAGACATTCATTTGATTGGTCGTATTTATTTTCACCTTGTTGAAAACAGTAAGGGAGAAATGCCATTTGCTTTTATGGCTACCTATTCAACACGATTGAATTCAGAAGGAAAATCTCGGCATTTACCATTTCAATATGCCCTTCAAGAGTATGGTGATGATCAGGACAAACTCATGGACTTGCTAATCACTGTATATCGTGCTGCTGAAAACAGTTCTCTGGTCAATGAATTGATTGAAACAGGTGAAATTTTTCATCCGCTGGCCTGGTCTCCAAAAGAAGCATATACTTTTTTAAAAGAAATACCTTTATATGAGGATTCTGGTATTTTATGCCGCATACCTGATTGGTGGAAAGGTAAAGGCGCATCATCAAGCGTTTCGATCAATCTGGGAGAACGAAAACCATCGCTTTTGGGTATGGATGCCATTTTAAGCTTTGATTCATCCATTCTCATTGGTGGTATTAAATTGACACCATCTGAAGCCAAAAAATTACTGGCAGAATCTGAAGGTCTGGCCTTTATTAAAAATAAATGGATTCCTGTTGATCACGAAAAACTCAAACAAACACTCGCTGCTTATGAAAAAGCCAGACAACTGATGAAAGATGGGCTAACCATTCGTGAGGCCATGCAGCTTCAGTTGAATCCTCAAAAATGGATGGATATTGATATTGATGAGGATGAGGATGAGCAAATCAGTATATCCAATGGAGAATGGTTTGAATCTGTTTTGCAAAAACTACAACATCCAGATATGACCCAACATGTTAAACTCAACAGTCAATTTAAAGCAAGTTTGCGCAATTATCAGCAAAAAGGTCTGAACTGGCTCTATTATTTGCATCATCTCAATTTTGGTGCCTGTCTTGCTGATGATATGGGTTTAGGCAAAACAGTACAACTCCTTGCATTTCTGAATTCAATTTATCAAAAAAAGAATCAACAAGCCAGCTTATTGATTCTTCCAGCTTCGTTGATCAGCAATTGGATACATGAAATTCATCAGTTTTATCCTTCATTGAAATATTTTGTCGCTCATCCAGGATTTCATCCGCATGGTTTTCCCCTGGAACCTACTTCTGATCAATTGGATCATTATCATCTGGTGATAACGACTTATGCCTTGTCTTATCGATACCAATGGCTCACATCATACGCTTTTAGGTATATTATATTAGATGAAGCTCAGGCCATCAAGAATCCAAATACCAAACAATCCAAAGGTATAAAACAATTAAACAGCACCAATCGGATCATTATGACAGGAACGCCTATTGAAAACCGATTGTCTGATTTGTGGTCTTTATTTGATTTTTTAAATCCAGGACTGTTGGGAAATAAACAGGAATTTTCAGAATTTACAAAAAAACTAAAAGACAACCAAAAAGGTTACAAACGACTCCGAAAAATCATTCGACCTTACATTTTAAGACGTTTAAAAACAGATAAGTCCATTATTTCAGATTTGCCAGATAAAGTAGAAATGAAAACCTTTGCAAACCTTACCAAAAAACAAATTGTGTTGTATGAAAAAATTGTTTCTGAAATGAAAACAATGATTGAAAATTCACAAGGCATTCAACGTAAAGGACTGATATTGTCAGCATTGATCAAATTCAAACAAATTTGTAATCATCCGGATCAATATCTTGGAACAGACACCTATGATGAAAAACACAGCGGCAAATTTTCACGACTTCGAGAAATATGTGAAACCATCTATGAAAAGCGGGAAAGAGTGTTGGTATTTACACAGTTCAAAGAAATAACAACACCTCTGGCTGATTTTTTGACATCAATTTTTAAAAGACAGGGTGTGATCATTCATGGCAGTGTTTCTGTTAAAAAGAGGAAAAAGCTAATTGATCAGTTTCAAAGTGAATTTTACATTCCATTTATGGTGTTGTCGCTAAAAGCCGGGGGCGTTGGGCTAAATTTAACACGAGCAAACCATGTGATTCATTTTGACCGATGGTGGAATCCTGCTATTGAAAATCAAGCCACTGACAGAGCATTTCGCATTGGCCAGAAAAAAAATGTTATTGTACATAAGTTTATTGCTCGTGGCTCTGTTGAAGAAAAAATTGATCAAATGATTGAAGAAAAAAAACAACTCTCCAATGATATCATTGAGGCATCGAAAGAAAACTGGATTACTGAAATGAGTAATGATGATATTATTCAATTGTTTAAACTGAAACTATAAAGAGATTTTTTTTCATAGAAGGAACGAAGGAACGTTCGTATCCAATGGATGGGGGAGAAAGTAGTTTTGTATATTTTTTGAACCAGGATTACGCTGAAGAAGATCGTGTCACTTAGGTTAGCTAAATCTGCGTAAATAAATTTTTTTTATTTTTTTTGATTACCCTCTTACGTTCTCCACTGTGCTTAGCATTGACCTTAATTTCAATACTTTTATGACATAAAATCTCGTAAGGACAAATTTTTTATTCGCCTTCGGAAATAATTTCGCTAAAAAAAACATAGAGAAACATTTGTACAGTTTCTCTATGTTTTGTAGAAAAAAATAATTGTTTGATGTTCAATAGAAAAAATGCGTTAAAACATACTGGCAAGTTATTTACGAACAACAAATTCGGCCCGTCTCATGACAATAAGAGCTATCATAAGTAACATACTGAAAAATAAAATTATTCCCCATTGGGATAATGTTGGCACTGAGGTGTATTGTGCCATAATAGTATCATCACCAGTGGTAAATGTAACGTAGTAAGGGTCTGCATTAGCTACATTCCCTGCGTAATCCTCAACTTGAATGTAAAGAGTATATACATCCTCGCCTTGTTTCAGTCGATACGAACAAGTTTGATCTTGGAGGGACAGGCCTTTCCAAGTACAGCCTACACCATAAGTACTTTCACTGATACATACTCGTTCAAGTGACTCATCAGCACCAAACTCAAGCGTTATTGATTCGTCTTCAGTCACATTTGCATCTGGTCCTACACTAACATTTTCTGGCACCTGGTTATCAAGAATAATTGGACCATATTTGGTAACCGGCCCCATTTCAGGTGGTGGAAAAGTTGGAGGGGTAGAAGATTTATACGCAGCAATATAAAAGTAATATGAACCATCATTTAATGGAAGTTTCTCTAATGACTCACTGGTAGTTTGTGTTCCATTTGAAGATGTCAGCGAATATTCGGAAGATTCTGTTATTTTATAATAATAGCTTGTTATTGTATCTCCACCTGCATATCCCCAGTTTAGAGTAACTTGTGTATAATTAATTGGATCATTCTCTTCAAGTAAATAACCTGTAACATTTACTTCCCCTATACTTGACCAAGCATTTGTGATCAAACAAAGGAAAAAAAACAGCATGACAATTATTTCTTGGCAAACTTTTTTTGGATTTAGCATATACATCCTTCCTGGATAAGTTACTGAGGTAGCTTACCCTTTTATATTTTTTTTTGAATATCGGTTTTTCAGTCTATTTGGGTTTCAACTTAAATTAATAGCAATAAATTTTCAATAAAAATCAAGTTAATCTAAAAAACTGGGAGCCCATATAAACAAAGACACTCCCAGTCATTTATCCGATTACCATAAATTTTCACTAAATTGAAACGCTATGATCTGAGATGTCTGATATTGTCCATATTCTGCTGTTCCATCTGATTTTCGGAATACTAACCAGTATGTCCCTCCGGTTTGTAAGCCTGTAATTTTATAAGTAGCATTTCCATCAGATGATACAGCGACAGTTTTCACATAGGTAAAATTACTGTCATAGACTTCTATGGTAACGCCTCCATTTGCTGGCATTAAAGTACCATCACTATCACTCACAGTTCCACTTATTTCGTTTGCAAGTGATTTCTCAAGAGTAATCGTTACTGAATCTCCAGTTTTTAACCCTGATTTGGTTTTGTCAGGGTAACCAACAGTATCACCATCCACAGTAACTTCATAGTCCTCAATAATATAGCCATTCTTTGTAATTGGAACACTATTGAAAACAAAGTTTCCATTAGAATCTGTCATAACGCTTCTAAATAATGGTAATGATTCTGAATATAATTCTACAACAACACCACCAGACAATGGCCCGCTTTCAGTTCTGACTTGTCCTGATATCTTGCCACCAGTAGACATTGTTACAGTGATGTTTTGTCCGATGGTTACATCAACTTTTTGTGTTGAATATTCAGAATGCTGAACAGTTAATACATAATCAGAAGCATCTGGTATATTAGTTATTGCAAAAGCACCTGTTTCATCTGTAAAATCATAAGCATTTACATTTCCGGCCTCTGATGAAAAACTTGAGACCCATGCGTTATAGACCGGTGAACCATCAGCCAATTGAACTTTTCCGACAATCTGAACAGATCGTGCCAATTGAATCAATTCATTACGTCTATCAGAAACAATGATTAGCTCTTGTGTCGATTTAATATAGGAAACAGAAGCATCAGGCTTAATGGTCAAGACATAGTCTGCACCTGATTGTAATCCGCCAATTTCAAATTGACCATTACTATTCAGCCCGCCTTTATAGTAAAAATTATTGTTTGTTGATTGGAGAATCACATTTGCCCTTGTGATCGGTATACCTGTGCTTTCAGCAATAACAGAACCAGCCAGAGTAAACCCTTGTTTTAAAATAAAATCAAGGCCGGTTATGCCTGCTGTGACACCTGTTTTGATTTGCTTGATATATGATTGTCCTGGCTGTGGAATAGCTTTGACTACATAATCATTTGATAATGGTAATCCCTTGATTTCATATGAGCCATTAACAGAAGAGTAAATACCACTTCCAACACCTTTTGTTTCAGAGGATGCACTGACCCATACACCAATAAGACCACGTCCATAAGTATCGCGGACGGTCCCTTTTATACTGAAACCTGTCTGAATCGTAATGGAAATATTATCAGCATGACCTGTCAAAACACTAACAGTCTCAGCCAATGCTTTTGTTTGAACACTTCCAGTACTGTTGTAATAAGCTTTTGGAATATCTGTTTTCTTTGCTGACACAATATAATCTGAGCGGATATCCAAACCACCCAATAAGTAGGTACCATCTATCTCTGTACTGGCGCCTGTCCAGGCATTTACATTACCAAGTGATTGAGCTTCTACATAGATACCTGCGCCTACTGGAGTTCCATCAGACTTAAAAATTTGACCCGTAATCTGTCGTCCTGTTGTCAAGACAAAGTTTACCTGATCATCAATAATAGTGTCTGATGTATCAACAGTCATCGCCTTTGAAGTGGTAAATACATTGTCAAAGTATTGCAATTTATATTTATTTGACCATACCGAAACTTTATAGTCAGAAATTTCACTCAAACCAGTAATATGATAAGTAACATTAGCTTTACCATTAAAAGTAACGATCGTACTTCCTGAAGATCCATTATCTGATGATGCCTGTACAGCGACACTATCGCCATTTACCGCAGAAGTTAATGGGAATGTCACTGTTCCTGATATTTCAGGGACAACATCCGGTAAGGTAAAATCAACTCCAGATCGATTATTGGTCATTACATTAATTCTATCAGCATTTGAAATGTTAATCTGGCCATCATACACTTGATTGGGATAGCTGGATGACCACATTTCCAAGACATAGTCTGAAGCAGGTTTCAATCCATCAATAGTGTATCCAACATCACCATTTCCACTGACAGTCACAGATTTACATTTTCCTATAATCAAGGTATCAGAGCAAGCGCTAATTTGCACCTGTCTGCCACTTTCAATATTGTTTACAGTGCCTCCAATTGCTCTTGATGGCAAATTAAGGACAAAATCTACATCAGAACGATTGCCATTTATAGTAATATTGTCTGCTGTCTGATCAGCATAATTTGTTGACTGTACCTCTACTTCATAAGTACCAGCCAAAATATTATGAACACAATAAGTTGCTTCAGACTGAGTATTACCACTGACTTGTGTCACTGCATAGCCATTTGTTGTTGATGACCAAAATTCAACTGTAAATGAACGCACAACACTGTTATCAATAGCGCTTACTGTACCGCAAGCCGAATAACCTTTTTTCAAAACAATGTTGCGATAAGCAGTATCCGGTGCAATACCTTGAGCATCAACGATATTATAAACAGTCGT
>Ga0272440_1002983_pt1 | contig 12887 bp, 19 predicted proteins | sample SSMMMBAug17_FD_192440 | JGI IMG/M metagenome (GOLD analysis project Ga0272440, IMG submission 192440) | Marine sediment archaeal communities from Little Sippewissett salt marsh, Falmouth, MA, United States - SSM-MMB-Aug17 | ecosystem: Environmental > Aquatic > Marine > Wetlands > Sediment ...
TTGACTCGCATTATATTCTAATTCCATGTTGTCATTTTTTCCGAATGAAAACGGGCGATGGTGCTGAAGAATGACGCCACTCCCCACTAAATCTTGCTCATCTTGTAGAGTAGGAATCGCACTATCCGAAATACCAAAAATAGTAATCCGTTGACCGTCTTCCCCGGCCTGAATGGACGGCGTGCTTGTCAGTGTGACCGCCCCCTGAACTCTGACAGAATCATATGTTGACGGGATCACCGTACTGGCTAATAAGGTCAAATCATCAGAAACCGTCCGTTCCCAGGGTGTCGGCATAACTTCATCCCTCACATCAAGATACATGTGCGTAATGGTCAACTCTGCTGCGCCTGCCCATGCATCGGAAAACCCACTAATACTTGTCTGTGTATAATCTTTACTTGTGACATCGACGTGTTTACTATACCCAAAAGTTTGATTATAAAACGCTGTTTCTACCAGGTCAATCAATGACGATGCCGTGGTTTTTCGTGTATCCCCCTGGTTTTCCGTAAAGAGCGAAAACGTCACCGGCAGGATTTTCTGCATAAATGATGCACAGAGCGTATGCGGCGTACTTTCAACACTCGGAGCACTCACAATTAAAAGCGGACTCATCAAGCCATAATCAGGAGGGGCATCAGCCGCCGTGAAAAGAGTGCAATGAGAACGAATGTCTTCTAGCACCTGCCCAGAAGCCCGCCACCCGTCCAGAGCGTTGTCAATGGCTATCAGAATATTTGACCGTTGATCACTCATGAATTAAAGTAGGTGTTCTCCTCGATGGTGTCATCTTCCGGTTCTTCGACTTCGACAATATCCGTGTAACCTTCATCAACGCCGTACACAGCAAGTTTGTAATCGCGAATATCTGTCAAATCCTGAATGGCGGCATCATAGATTTGTTGACATTCATCATTTTGTGAAAAATTCGAGCTGCTGAGAATCCCGACACACAAGCCGTCAGAAATTCGTAGGATTTGGACGGGAGCAGTAGTCGTGGTCCATGATTCAATTTCCGTTTCTCCGAAGCGCTGCTGACAATAACCAAGAATCAGTCCCGCCGCTTCCTGGATCGCCTGATTCAGCTTATCACTGTCAATCGCGTCTTCGTCAGCCGGGTCACGACTCCAGCCAAGTACTCTGGCGTCTGTGACCCGTTGACCGATACTCGCTTGTGTACTTAATGGATTTAAGGCCATTTATTCACCGTACGCGTTCATGATAAACCAGTCTGTCCCGTCAGACAACAACGTCACGGACTCACCATCCGCATCCATCGTATAAGTAGCCGCTTCGTCAATGGTCCCTGCCCCTTCTGTCCCGATGACAATATTATTGGTATTCGCGTTGAGTTCGCCATCCTTAATGGTCAAAATCCGGCCGTCAACGGTCAAATCAGTATCAAGGGTAAGGCCTACAGCCCCGGTGTCGGTATAATTGACGACAAAATACTGTGCTTTTGTCGCAGCAGTAATTGAATATGTCGCTGCTGTGATTTCTTCATACGGCGCGGTTTTAAACCCACCAAACGAGAGACTCCCGTCAAGAGCCCCATCTCCGACAGAATTAACTACAAACACTTCACTTTTTGCGCTCCCCCCTGCCATCAATTCGACGCTAAAACTGGCGTCTTCACTCGCGGCGGTGACATCGGACATATAAAATCCGACACTTCCGATGTCTTCATTGTTTGATGCACTGGTTTCTTGTGTGGCAGCCCATTCTAGCCCAATCCCATTTGCAGGGGTTCCGCTTGTCGTATGGGTCAATGACATAACTTCATGGACAGTATTTGTCAAAGCACTCTCTTCACTGACATCCAGCCCTACGGTGCTCTGTGTCCAGGCAACATTTAGGGCTTCAGTCCCGGTGCCTGAATACACATTTGCCAGGAATCCTTCTAAAGTCAGGGTACTTTGTGAAATGGCAGGGAATTGCCATACACCCACAACGATAGTCAAGCAGGCAATCACAGTAAGCCCTATCCATAATCTTTTTTTCATGGTGTTATCTCCTCTTAAATTCGTTCCCATTCGACACAATCACGCTTGAAATTGCGTCCATTATTTTGACATAGTTTTGTCGCTTGACCAATGGCATCGAGCATACTCGATGCAGCGATTTCCCAGGATTGCGCTTGTTTTTCTCCTGGGCGCTGTTTCAAGGTCATCTTCATGTTCACTTTCCCCCGTGTTTTCTCTTCAGGGGGCTTTTTAGGACCTGTTAAAGCCATAACTATAGCTCCTCAAAAAAGGGAGGGGGGAACCCCTCCCGTGCGATTAATAAACGGCGTCAATGCGATACGCCATTGATTTCTCCTGGATTTCAAAGCAATAGTAATTCCAGGTGTCAAACTTCCGTGTTCCGACGCCGCCAGCAGCGTCGTCACCCGTTTCAATGGTAAACCAGCCTTCGCCCGGTTCGCCGCGTCCTAATGGACGGAAAAACAACTGCTTACACCAGGAACCTTGCATCAGGCTTTCAGATCCGATTTGTTCCAGGAGCACTTTATCCCCCCAAATTTCGGCTTTGGTGGTATCCGTGGGATCGCCGGAATCAGTAATCAAATCGCCTTGTGCAATATACAGTTCATCTACTCCGAAATAATTCTCCAGAAAGGCCGCTGTAGGATTAGGGTTGACACTCCCATCTCGACGAGGAGCAGAGACCACAGTTGAGGCATTCAAGGTTGCATTTGCAAAGGCGTAGATCGCGGCGGTGTTACTCATGGTTAGGCGATACGGGCCTCCTCCTAAAATCAGCTTTCCAGCGTCCACATCGTCTTTCATGTTGGCGGTCCCGGTCGAACTCCAGGCCGTCCCTGCATTGGCATAATAGGTTGCCCCCTCAAACTGAGTATTATCAGATACCAGTGTATAGAGGGCTTTTTCCTTACTTTTCCGCATCTGGATTCCGAGAACTTGCTGTTGTTCTCGAATCATTTCAGCCGCATTTCTCTTTCCATACAATCCCGGTTGCGAGAGCTGGACGTTGGTGAATTCAAACGATCCGGCAATGGGTGTGATGGTGTATCGATGAGATGAATCGCCCACCGTGAACGCTTCCGGGCGGGTTTTCTCTCCGGCCTGAAAATCGCGTTCCAAAAAATAGGCTCGTTCGTCAAGTTCCTTATACAACCCGGCGGTCACCGGCATTTCAATGCCAGGGGCGATTTGGTTGTAGACGAGACTGACTCGGCGATCTTGATGCTGATAGGCGAGCCGCCCCATCGTACTATCTACTCGTGTATACATAGCCATAAGTGTGACCCTCCTTATACAGCGTAGTAACCAGGTTGCCAGATATATTTGACAATCCCGCCTACCGTGGCTTGACTGGTGAGCGCCCTTCCGACATAATAATCTTTATCAGACGCTACAGGGGTTATTGTTCCGGTGGCTGCCGGTTTTACGGGGTCACCTGCTGTCACGGCGGCTGCTGCGAATCCGATACAAATTCCAGCAGTGCGAATGTCTTTGTTTGCGCCGTCTTCTGAAATATCGACTTTCTCGTCAATCACACCGATTGCCACATCGCCAGCACCGGCCACCGCTCCGGCAACAGTAATAAGCTGCCCTTCTGTGGTATCTGCTGTCAGGGTAATCGGGATTGGTTGGGCGTATTCAATCGGCCCCCATCCTTGCCAAGTACTCATAGCTTATACCTCCGGTACGGCAAACGTACCTAATTCATGGTTGGCTTGTTCCCAAGCTTTGTCATACGACAATGTGGGGTCCGCTTCCATTTTTTGGTTAATCAAATCCTCGACGGTCTTCGGTTTGTCGATAGTCGGATCGTCATGCGTCATCCGGCCAAGCTCCGTCATAGGGGTGAGAATCGCGTGTTTTGCCGCCATTTCGATGATCTGATCAAACACTGTTTCCATGGCATCCCTTGTCGGTTTTGACCCTTCAGCAAGCTCAATCATCGCTGAATGTGGGGTATGCCGAACAAGCGGTTCAATGATGTCCAGAAATGGCTTGTTGACGGTGTATTTCACACCGTTGTCGTCAACTCTGGGAGTCAAGGACAATTCTTTGAGGTACGTATTGACCTCAATTTCTTCTTGTTTCCGCTGCAATTCCAGAATGGCAGCAGTGTCACGCTCACGAGCGGCCTGTAGTTCGGCAATTTTGCCAGAACCGTCTTTCGTGAGAGCCTTTAACCGGGCGATTTCTGCGTCCTTTTCATCATTCGCTTTTTGCAATTCGGACACAGTATCATTCAGCTCAGGCTGAGTGACAGTCTCTTCATGGGTCCGTTGTTCGTCCATGTGAGAGCCTCCTTGTGGTGGTTGGTTGGTAAGTGTGCCCGAATAGAGCACGATTACGGGGTCTTCTTCGCCCCCGCCTGCGAATTCAATCTCTAAATTTCCATCCTGTCCACTTACGGCGGGTAAATGGGGGGGGATATACTTATCGTTTAAAAATGCAGTGGAGACAATCGCGTGTTTAAAATGTTTCCCCGTATCAGGATTTGTCCAGGGAATCAAATCGACACTGCGAAGCGGAAAGTGCGTCTGGATCGCTTTTGCCACATCCGTAGGCACGCCGTCAAACCGCTCGACAATCCAGCCGTGGTCATTCTTCGCGAAGGAATGCTGGACATCCTTTACGCGGTCTCGAATCGTATCATCCAGGATATCATCATGGAGCAAATTCAGAGGAGCCGGTAATTTTCGAGACGTTTTCCCAGAGGTGAACACATCAGGCACATGACCTTTCTTCAGAAATTCGGCTAATTCATTCGAACCCTGAAGCGTTTCGTCAAGGTCCTCTTCCGTAATGATAATAGTGCCTTTGTTCCGGCTGGGATGTTCCCCGGCCTTTAGTACCGGAATAGCTTTTAATGTGGCAAGTTCTGTCATGTCCATAAAGACGTAATTGCTGGCAAAATGGCTTGATGGTTTGCTTGCTTGCCATCTTACAAGCTTTCTGGTTTGCAGGCATAAAAAAAGGCAGCATGTAGGAAGTATGGCCCCATACAGCCGCCTTAAATTTTAGCGTATTTCTGGGAGCGACCCAAAAACCGCGCTACCTGCCTGTCAAAGATTAGACAACGTAATATTTATACGATTCCCCCGGAAAGATCGTCGGAATCTCATTTTCTGGGGTAATCGGATACGTTAAGCGTTCCTCTTGCCAGACCGGAATCTGATTACAGCGACACCCAAAATCCATTGGACAAGCCAACTGCTGCAATCGTTCATCGTCTGGAGCGAGAACAATTCCATTCCAGACTTTATGTGTCAATCTGACATCTGAATCGCCCCGCGTTTCTATCCGAATCGCGTAGAGTTGATCACTGTTCGATTCTATCAGGGCATTAATCCCGGCCTGATAGGCATTTTGTCGAGCCTGCCGAAAACTTATCAACATCTCATGCTCTGGCATCCCGGTATCATATCCCAAAGCCTTAAAAACATTCTTCGCTTCTGCCCAATAATACCGCCAGGCTTCCTGCTCAGTCTTCATGCCAATTGTTTCAACGATGATTCCTAACAATTGTGTTTGAATTTCAACGGCGTCGGGAAAACTCCGTAACCGCTTGACCGTGAAGGTGTTCGCCTCTTCGCCCGGTCGGACATCGGAATAATTTTTGACGGGCATGGTTCGGAGGAATTCACGAGCTTTTTCTTGCACCCGGAAATAGATATCGGGTTCTGGTTCATCCGAAAAATAGGCGTCTGGGTCGGGAGACTCTGCCTGAAATTCTGTGACAGGTTCAGATTGGATGTCAAGACTTTCTTGCGTGTCCTGGCCTGCCGGGGTGACGGGCATAATGCGTTCAGGTCGGATAAATTGCAATTGAGGGATCAGTTGAACATTCGGGAAAAAATTTCGATGCAAAAAGACCGGGTTAAATTGTGAGGTAAAGGCCAGCCCTAACAGAAGGGCATCACTCTTTTGAATGTCGGATTTTTCCCGAACGTCCGTGCTTTCGGCTTCGGCATACGTGCCGTATTTCCCTTCTTTCAGGGCAGTTGCACTCCCTGTCAAAATGACGCTTGCCGCCTCCACATAAGCTTCGTGATAATCCAGCAGGGCCTTGTCGTTAATTTGAATGAGTTCGGTAAATATCTTTAAATCCTCGTCATGTAAGAGTACATTATCGGTTTTGAACTTGGCGAGCTCTGTTTTCGCCTGGGCTTTCATGGCAAGCGCACGGGTGCTTTCTCCCCGCATTGTCGCGCCATATTCTCCCCGTATCATGCCATATCCAGCATTCTTCACACCTTTTCGCCACGCTTCATAAAATTCTGTCCAGGATTCGGTGAGGAGGGCTAATGGACGCAAAATGCTTGAACCATAGGGATTATTAAACAGAGGATTAAAGGCGATATGGATAAACTTTCCATCGGGCATTCTGACAATATCGCCAGAAGTGGCAGAGGATGACAAGGATTGCTTTTGATAAATCCCTGGCTTGTAGCCTGGGGGGTTAATCAGGTATTCTTCCGGGTCCCGACTCCAAATAAACCGCGCGCCGATTCGCCCGTCATCGTCTCGCTGCCAGTCAATTTCTCCGATGGCCCGACCATAGACGAGGGCCGGTTTTAGAAGGCTTCCAAGAATAGGGGCGAATCCGCCGTCAAAATCTTCATCATATTGGTTCGCCAGAGCGTCAAATTGTTCCTGGTTCTGGCCTTCGGTTTGAGTATAAATGAGTTGAGGGGGAAAATATGCGCCGTTTTCGTCAGGGTCAAGCCCTTTAGCGCTCACAAACAGGTCAGGGGCGTTCCGAAATCGTAAGCCCGCCGCAATATAGGGATTTTGAGAGATCTGAAAATAGCGGTCCCCAGAACTTTGCGCATCGATAGGGTCAGGATTTTCAGCAGGGGCGGCGTCGGAATACACATCACGATCCACCATCCGGCCCCACTCTGAGTAGGTTTTGAAAAATGCACGAAGGGATGCTTTTAAGGGAGCAATGACAGCCATGTTTCCAATATGCGTCAGAAACATGGCAATGTCAAGTGAAAAATGATACAAACTATGAAAAAGTTTGCATTCTTCTAATCATCGTAATAATCAGGATTCCGAATAATCACATTCTTTCTGAAGGTGGTCAAAGCATCATTCGCTCTGACGTGATTGGTATTCATAGAGTGCCTTCAAAATAATTTCTCTGACGTTCGACCCTTCCTGTTTCGCATGAACTTCGAGCCATGCCCACAGCTCACCAGGGGGTGAACTGAGCGGAAAAGTGTCGGTCGTTTTATCCCAGGCATGGTTCTTTTTAAAATATCGCCGGGCGATATGGGCGATATTGACCGGTTTCCCGGTATCGCGGGTTTGTTTCACCAGATCCCTTATGTCCGGTTCACACTCTCGACATAAGGGAGTCCCACCCATCACGAGCCCGCCTTGTAACGGTTTCTGACATGCTGAACATAATTTCATAATGTTTACTTCCCCCTTATATATCAAAATAATCATCCGTTGACTGATTGACACGCCGCAAAAGTTTTTCCAATCTCTCGGAAGTCTCATTGACCCCCAGGGCGTGAGTATCTTGAAGTTCTGAAATTAGAAAATCTTTCAGATCTTCGATTTCATCCTCATAGAAGATCTCAAAGCTTGGATCTCCCGAATAGGGCGTACACACCAACAAAAAGAAGCCATTGCCCTTATACAACGACCCGGAGAGTGCCGGAGTATCAAACAGCTTGCCCATCAGCGAAAGAAAGGGGGACCCAATCAGGACCGGTAACACCTCTCTCGGTAGGTATACTTCTTCATCATATCGTCTCATTCTAACTCCTCCGTGTAGGCCATTTTTAAGGCTTCACAGAAGGCCTCAAAATCTTCATAATTTTTGGTATAGTCCCACATAGCCTCTTCTATCATTCCGAGACATGTGGTATAATCGTCATTGGCTTCCTCCCACCAATGATCAAGAGCTTGTTGCTCTTGATGGGAAATGGAAGAAGTCTCAAACTGTAAACCGAAAAAAGTAGAATTCCCGAAATAATCCCAATCCAAGTTTGTATCAAACCCATGTTTCCTTGCAATTTGTTGCACGGCTTCGGGAGCAAGTTCTAATGCACGATCCCATTCATCATTCCCAGCTACCATTACATAGCTATCAAACACACTCCAAAATGTGTCATTCTGTCCGGTTTCTTCAATTTGTTTTTTCAATTCCTTTGCTCGTTCTTTCATTGTTTTCTCCTTTGTGTGTGCTAACGTCCGGTTTCAGCGTCTTTGCCCTAGACAGACCTGAAACACAGACGAAAGTTGTGACTTACAGTGCACTTACTTCAAGCCAACGGGCAAAGTACGCTGCAAACCGTTTGTTATCACGAGGGATTGCAGTCATACCCCGCATGACGCATCCAAAGGTCATGCCCTCCTGTCCCCCTGTTTTTTACCTGGGGGTTCTCCACCAGGTACACATCACCGTAGTAATGTGTTATTTGTCCCTCCTGTAACATTTCGTCGATCTGCTCTTTTGAAAATCTTGCGTCCAACACTTCTCTTTTTACTTGCATGGTTTTTCTCCTTTGTGTGTAGTGGGGGCTTGCGCCCCCAGATAATAATTATTGAGCATTAGCCAGTTGGATTTTTACGTTTTCGAGTGTTGGCCCGACAACTAATGTTTTGCCGTGTGCGTCTTCTACGTGATACTGTGTTTCACCATTCCCTGAATAACAGGTATAATTGAAAACAACACCGTTTTTATCTTTGCTTGTACCTTTGTGTTTCTTTAACATGGGATATTCTCCTTTTTTGAGTTTGTATTACTTCCTAATCACTAATATCTAATATAAATATAATACCTATTATACTGGTTGTCAAGAGGTATTTTAAAAAAAAGACATTTTTTTTGAATGGGAAAAGGCATTTTTTTGTTAAGTCGTGTCTTTATAAGGAGTTCCGTGGAAAAAATAATTTTGTGTGAGGTTCGTCAAAAAGCAACGTGATTGCCTTGACGTATTTCAGGATTGTCGTTTAGGGAATGGTGCGACTGTTGTATACAGGTTTGTTCGATTATTCATTTATGCTCCTTCGATTTCTCGGTCTGGTTCGCCTCGGTCAAAATATTCAATCGCATAGCGGATGGTGTCCGCCGCTTCGTCTTGCTCCTTGACTGGAACCTCTCTGACATCCCGTCCATCTAAAATTTCTTTGTAATGATAGGTTTCGCATTGTGACTGTGCGACCGGGCAGCGGGGCGAGATCTTGACACGGGTCTGACCATTCTCGTCAATTTTCATCCAGCGATTCACCTTCTGAATCCCTGAATCCACTTCTTTAATCGCTGGGATTGTGTAAATAACCATTTCGCCTAAATCCGGGTTCTCCAGCTCTGCCCGCTGCTGAGCGTCATGGTCTGCGATTGAGACTTCCAAGAATCGATTGTCCCGAATGTCGGTCAAATACGTTTGTTGCTCCATGTCATGCTCATAAATCGCCCTGGCATGGTCTTTGATGAGGGTCCCGTTTCGGGTATATTCGTCATATTGCCAGAGCACGCCGTCATCGTCGAGCGCGTACCAGCCACAGTAAAACGGATGGTTATAGCCAAAATCAATGACTCGAATCCGTCGCCAGGTCGCAGAAATAACGGGGTCTTCCTCCAAATTATGGATATCCGAACGGAATTCTTTAAAACAAGCCCCGGAGAGAATTGCAAACTGTCCATAATAGCGCCGGGACAATTCATCCTCATTCAGCAACAGACGCTGCTCTCGCTTCTGTTGTTCGGTCATAAAACGGTTATCTTCAAAGCTTACATGCCAGAAGTCAATTAGTTCTGGAGGGCCTTTGACCACACGCCGCCACATCCAATTCTTGCCAAGAATCGGAGTTGCAGAGAGTTCAATAAATCCGTTTTGGTCTCGAACACGCGAGATACAATCCGACCAAATATTCTCCGCCGATTTCGTGACTCGCTGCCCGTCTTCATCGAGATGAATGTCAAACACGGATTCAGCGGAGAACGACCCATGACCGGACGCCCACGTTTTGTAGACCATTTTTGACCGGGTTTTACGATGGTAGAGAGTTTCTGGAATTTCATTCGATTGTCGCCAGCGCGTGACCTCATATTCGGAGGGATGGAGGATAATCTTATGCCATTCCCAGATCGCTGCCAGCTTCTCTTCTGTCAGGGCTGCGGCCCAAAAGAGCTTACTGTAATGAGTGCGGAAGCGTGACAATTGGTCATAAGCACAGGTTCCGGTCTTCCCGCTGCGATCACCTCCAAACAAGGCTTTAATATGTTTTTTAGAAGCGTGAAAGGCTTCCGCTTGTGGGGAGGCGGGAGTATACTGATAGAATTTAATGTTGGCAGGGGGGATCTTGTGCATGAAAGAGTAGGGATGTTTTTTAATCCGCCGCCTGAAGGCAGTGAGCATTTATTCAAGCTCCTCTTTCAACTCATCATAGTGCACCTGGGCAGCGTGGCCAGGGCCGTCAAACTCTTGTGTCTGGGCATGTAGCCACTCCATGTGAGCTTCTAAGGCAAGCATTTTATCGCGAATCCCGATAGTGTGCACCATCTCTTGTAAATCCTTCATCGTGATGGTCAAGAGCCGGATATTTTTGACCGCGTCAGGAATGTCTTCCAGATCTCCATTCAGCAGCTTGAGAATCCGACGGCCCACGTAATCCTTGACAAAGTCAATCAATTCCCGAAAGGTCATCGGCGGAGAACGAAAATCTTCCCAGGTTCCATCCTTTTTTTTGTGCTTTGAGATGGTCGTTTCATGCACGTCAAGCAATTTCGCCAGTTGATTTTGCGTCAACCCCCGACCATACAGAAACTTCGCGTATAAAACCTGATATTCGGACAGGGTTGGTGCTCGTGGTTTCTGAGCTTTCTTTCTTGCCATAGACTTTCTTTCCTGACTTCGCCTGCTATAAAGGCGAAGTCAGGATATGCACAGGTTTTCAGTGATTGTGAATACTTTCTTTACATGATAGACATTTCCCCTGAAATGTCAACATGTTTATGACTGACGGCTTAAATTGTGAATTCGTTTGCGCCGTTTCCGTTCTTGTTTGCTGAGGGGGCTTGTCTTCCTCCAGGTCTGAATATTTCCTCCTGTCTCAAGGTTGCTAACGCTTCGCATGTGCGGCTTTTGACCGCCTTGTGCGAACATTCGGATTAGAAAAATGCTGTCGGCGGGCAAAAGTCCGACAGCATGCGTTTGTTATAATTTTGCACGATTCTCGTAGACCAAAAACGCAAAAGTTTTAATTCTCTCCTCGACGTTTTCCAATAAGGCCGGTTGCCAATCTAACCGGCCAATAGCTGAAGGCCGATCTTCTGGCAGAATGTCATGAGGCGAATTTTGCTCATGCATTTCTATGCTCGCATACGTTTCGAACCGATATTTTGGTTCTATCGCCGTATAAATCATATCGGCAACTTTGACCGTACATTCCGGAAAGAAAAAAGCATAAGACTCTTGCCGGTGCTGCCCATCATTATAATCGTACTCTGCATGTTGTACGATAACATCTTCCATACTCTCACCTCAAAATTATAACGCTTTGAATCAGCGTTTTGTGCCCGCATTGCAACGCCCTTCCAACCCGCCGCAAACTGTCACGGCGGGCAGAAATACGCTGCATTCAATTGTTATCCGTCCTGCCTCAATTCTAATTCCTCAAGGCGACGAATATCTTGAATATGTTTATTAATATGTTCAGGAATGTCTCGAACCTTCCTCTCGTACATACTCAGGAGATTTCGAGAGATTCCAAAACGATCCGCAAGCTGTTGTTGTGTCAGCTTGCGAGATTGACGAAAACGCTTCAATTGATAGGCGTTCATAATGCTTCTCGCAATTCAACAGAGTTGAAAAATTCTTCTCTGTGAGATTTGAACGCCTTACTTCCTTTCCTCCCGTATTGTTTAGCGTATATATCAGCTATAATATCCAATTGGCGGGGTGAAAAAATATCATCTAAAAATATAGATTCAGACTCTTCTTCAAGTAATTCTGCCATATCGAAAGGAAAGTCATGACCAAGACCAGTAGAAAGGGATTTAAGATAAGAAATTAACCAGGAATAACGGTCATTGACAAGAGCATTGACTTTTTGACGGTTAGCTTTCCACTCTTGAAACTGTTGACGTTCCTGTAAGCGGCAAGCAACAAGAGATTGAATAACTTCTTGTGATTTCCCTTGAATTTCTTGAGGAAAGACTTTTATGCCTGAAACATGCTGAAAACATTCGCTACCATAGATATGTCCTTGCCACAATACCGGATATTTTAAAGCGGCTCCGCATTGTTCACATGTTCCGTTAATTTCTGATTTTTTCATTTCTTAAAACCTCTTATTTGATTGTTATAATTTAATCTTTTTTATAATATAGTAACATAGTTACTATATGTCAAGGGGCATGGTCAAAAAATTTACAATTTTCAGTATTTTTTTTCTAAAGTATGTTGATTGACGAATAACAACTTGTTATCAACACTTCGTTGTGATAATACGGACTTATCCACAAAGGGAATCGGACTCATTCTAATTCACTTCCCTCTTCAGTCTGAATTGTCGTCAACATCCGCTCCAATGCCGGTAAAAACCGCGTAGTCCAGTCTGCCATAAAGACCGGCTCCCCATCGAGCGACAGAATCACCATATCATGTTCGATTTGAAAAAACAACGTGACTTGTCGCATTGTTTCGCCCGGCGGCGTCATCCCTGCGACCTGAAAACAATGATATTCAGGCATAATATTCTCCAAAATAGGTCAGGCAGCATTCCCGATGCCAGTCCATTGGATCTTGATTCCATTCTTCTTCTGTCATGTTGTACGCATGACGGCTTTTCTCCATTCCGGGCCATTTCTGTCTTTTCGGAGGCTTATAGGGCGAGATTCCCTGAAAATTCTCCCGGTATCCCATCCGAACGAGCTTA
>Ga0272440_1002984_pt1 | contig 12884 bp, 6 predicted proteins | sample SSMMMBAug17_FD_192440 | JGI IMG/M metagenome (GOLD analysis project Ga0272440, IMG submission 192440) | Marine sediment archaeal communities from Little Sippewissett salt marsh, Falmouth, MA, United States - SSM-MMB-Aug17 | ecosystem: Environmental > Aquatic > Marine > Wetlands > Sediment ...
CAGAATTGATCGAATTGTTTATTCAATAGTAGACGATGAGCTAAGAATAGCGCAACTACGAAACCATTATTATAGATCTTGTCTTATACTGTAATCTGGTGAATGACAATCAGCCTGATCAATGCTGCTCAGCCCAAACAGTTGATATCCCCTAATCAACAATATTCTTAAAAAAATTCCAAAAAAATTGTAAGAATTTTTTTTTATTGTGTATTTGTAATCCAAAGATTGTTTGAAACGAGAATTGTTTAACAACAATCTAATCCTCTGAAATGTTTTCAGCAATACCAATGACCTGATCGTAAGGAAGATTACTTGAAAGCATTAACTGTACATTATCTTTTATCCATGAAACAACGATCTCTTCACCAAAAAAGTTTAATTTCGCATGGTGTTTGATTGAAGGAATTGAAATACCTTTTTGTTTATCAATCATCAATCCAAATGATTTTATTTCTGATAAAAGGATATGATACATGCCATCAGAAAATATAAAACAGGCCGCTGGGATAGGGCCTTCTGCTTTTACTATTTTAATACGTTTCATTGAAGATGGCAAAAAATGAGGTGATTGGACAGGAAAGTTCATCAAATGCTTAATTTCTGTTAAAGAATAATTTTTTCCGCCTAAATTCCATTTTGCGACAATGGTTCCTGGAGGAAATCGGTATTGAAACTCTTTTATATCCATAGGCGGGTTAAATGTTATTGTTTTAAATTCAAAACTATAAAATAATTCATCATTGGTGGTATTCATTATAACTTTCAGTGGCATTGCAAATTCAACATCGTTCCAAACTTTTTCTTTTGGGGCATAACGATTATGTTTATGATGACACATTAGATGATAATAATGCGTTGATCTTCCAGCCAGTTGTCTTCTTCCTTTATAGGAAACGTCATATTCGTTTGCAATTCGCAATGCGTTTTGTTTCAATCGCGCTTGAATAGTGTCATGTGAATCTGGAATCACATCATTTATACCTGAAATAAGAATGCCCAATTTTAGTTGGGCATTGAAAATATAAATATTTTTTCCATCATAAGCAAAGCAATCATCTTTTAATGACTCAGGAGAGATGGTTTTAGTCATTATTAAGTCTGGTTTTTTATATTTAACGATGCTTATAATGTCTTCATTATCCAGCACACCTTTTTCTAAAATCGTTCCTTCGTATGTTTTCATTTGGTTGTAATTATTGATGCCTTTATTGATTAAAAATTCAACAATAGCACTTCTACAACCTGTCGTAACAAGGATAAGGATAAGGATTATTGTAATTTTTGTTTTTTTCATAATAGTTACCCAAAATTTTTTTATCCTAATTGATAAATAACTGATCAGATACTTCAATCAATGCTGTACTGGTGACAATGATCAATAGAAGTGTCAATATGGTTTGAATCAGAATGAAAAATCGATTGCTCCTATTCAATTGTTTCTGATTATCTCCAAATATTTTTTCTATATATACAGCCAATCCATTTACAATAAAAAAACAAAAACATAACAATGGCCAAGGAAGACCGTGAAACAATGTTGCACGCCATTCTGGAATATAGATGGGTATATCAGAAACCCCAAAAACATAAACGCACAGGCTTGCACTGATCAGAAAAGGAGTCATTGTTGAGATAAACACATGTCCTGTCTGTTTTTTTTCCAACGATCCAGCAATATTTTTTTGTGACCATAAACAATATGTTCTATTAATTCTTCTCCAGAAATCTTTTGGAGAACGTGCTAATAATGGCCAATTGATCACAGATTCTGTTTTATATCCCCATAATTTCCAATATCCAGTAATGAGATTCATGATTCCAGCAAAAACAAGATAACAGTACAAACATTTCAGACTTGTGATCAACCAATAGTTGAGCTTAAACATATTGTGGATATGGGGAAAAAAAGCGAATAAATACATAATTGCCGCTAAACTAACAATTGCCAGTAAGATTTGGATTATGCCTAAAAATGATATTCCCAATGATCTGGAGAATGTATTATTTCTAAAATCCAATTGAAAAGAAGTGTCATAATCCAGTGATGGTGAAAAAAATAAGAATAAATAAAACCTGAAATAACTGGCTTGAAATCGCTCAGATGAAGAAAAAAAGCTGATAATTTTTAAAAAATATACGGTATTTATCATCGCAAGAATTGTCATGATAGAAAAACCCGGCGTTGATGCGTTAAAAGGAAAACAGATAACCGGAATCAAAAAAATGATCCCAAATAAACATAAAAACTTTTTCCGCTTTATCCAGCCGGAAATACAATATAATACCATACTGGCCGCTCCCCATAATAAACCATAATTAAATAAAATCAACATAGTGGATGGAGATCGCACCATCAAAGAAAACTCAGAGGGTAATCCTGAAGATATGAGCAGTGAAATAATATATGCTATTAATGATTGGAAGATATATTCAAGTTCTGCTGGATGAGCGGGTTGATTAAATTTTTGAAACCAGTAATTCCAATATCTCCAGATATAATCAAAAAACTGATATGTCACAGGAACATTTTTATAGAGCAGGGGCTGGCTGTTTTCATCTATTAAATGGTTATCATCTTTATTGTCTAATGATTCAATTCCTTGTTTAACCTTTTGAGTCCATGATTGATAATAAGAGCGATACACATAATTAAAACCCATATAATCAGATAATAGCATCAAATTATTATTCGGATGTTGAAAAGCTCTCTTGAACATGGATCGAAATGAATAAAAGTGCTTATTAAAATAGACTACGCCATCCAGTATATCTTCTGGTGTTATGCTTTCTGTTTTTACTGTCAGGTGAGCAGAATCATAGTATTGATAATTTTCTTCGATAATTTGATTGGCCTTTTGCGTTTGATCAAAAATGGCTGTTCCTGGAAAATAGGTTAACAGGTTACTACCTGCCAAATATATTTTTGATGATTCACAAAATTTAAGGGTTTCTTCATATGTTGACTGATCTTGCCCTTCAAGTCCCCATATAAAGCCGGCATGTATAAAAATGCCATAATCCTGGCACATGTGAATAATTCGCTTGTAATGTTGAACATTGTTAAAGGATTTATTAATTCCCGCCAGCGTATTTTTAGATATTGATTCAAGGCCAACAAAAACCATCCTGCAATTGCTGTCAGCGAGCCTTTTGAGTGTTTCCTCATCATTCAATGACATGATGGTTGCCTCTCCAAACCAGGAAACAACATTCATACTTTGAAAAACGTCACACACCTCAAAGAGAAATTTTTTATTTCCAGCAAAATGAAGATCAATAACTTCAATAATACCGTGGTCATGCTGAGCCAGGTCACGTTCAATATCAGTTAACGAGCGCGTTCTGAATTTTGGGTATTGATAAGAGTTAAAACAAAAATTGCAACGATGAGGACATCCTCTGCTGGTTTCAATTGGAAAATTGAATTGATAATATTTTTCATTTTTAAGAAGGTCAAATCGGGGTAAATTCGTGTTTGAAAGATCTGGAGGGGTTTTATTTTGATATACTTTTTGGAGTGTACCTTGATTAAAATCTTGAATGATATCCTTGCCAAGTCCCTCAACTTCGCCAATCACAACACTATCAAAATAGTTTAGTGCTTTTTCCGGCATTGCAGTTGCAAAAACACCACCTATAATTGTCTTTATCCCCATTTTTCTAAACTGCTGAGAAATATAAAATGCCCGATGCGCATTATATGTCTGGCAGGTCAGTCCCACAAGATCAACATCTGATAAATCAAGTGGTTCAATGTTTTCATCGTTGATTTCAACTTCAATATATTGGGAAAATTCTGCTGCAACTGTTGGTAATCGAAGTTGTCGATATTTAGGTATGGCAATTGATGGCTGTATAAGCCGCATTTTGTTCATAATTTTTCGCTTATTTATGGTAATTTCCGGGAATAAATATACCCGGTATAATTTTTCGCTTATTTATGGTAATTTCCGGGAATAAATATACCCGGTATAATCCAAATGCGGAGACGCGTTCGTAGAGACAAGGCATGCCTTGTCTCTACGAACAAGAACCGAAAATGTAAATTAAGAATTGGGAATTTATTTTCAGAGTATTCCTTAAACAATGGGTATACTTTTTCCGGTAATCACCTAATGAATATCATCTGAGATAAGGAGGAGATCTTCGAAGGGTAGATTACCCATGAGTGTGTATACGGTTTCATTATGAATAAATGAAAAAGATGATATCAGTGGAGATATAATTAATCGACCTTTTTTAGTGGTTTGTATGGGAATACCATAAACATCATTGGTTCCCAATCCATAATCCCTGACCATCATAACAATTAAAAAATAGGGTTCTTTTTCATAGATTACCGCAAAAGCCGGGACAATTCCTTTTTGCTCAATAATGCGGCTGCGCTTTAACCCAAATGAATTTTTTTCAGGCAGTGAAAATGAAAAATTTGCTTTTTTTTTGATATCAGAAAGCATTTGTTGAGGTGCTTTTAAATCCCATTCAGAAACAATAGTTTTATCAGGTAGCTTTACTGTGAACAATTGATCGGGTAAATCAATGTTAAAATCGATTTTTTGATAAGAATACGCATATTCATGATTCCCTTTGAACAGAAGTTTACCCGCCAGTGGAAATGAATAGTGATCATATATGAAAGTCTTGCCGGAAATATTAAACATTTTATTTGTTTTTGCTTTGTGCTGTATTTCAATCACAGGTAAGTTCGCAATAGAAGACGATGCTCCAAATGTGTAGTCATAGTTGTTAACATTTTTTTTGTAGGAATCAGAAATGATCGTCTCTAATTGGGCTGTTGTTGGAAGATAAAAATGATGAATACGGATAGCCCAATTAATGGTTGGAAAGTAATATAAAAGTAATGACTCCTTATAAAGAACACATATTTGGTTTAATTCTTGAGGGGCTATTATGGTCGATAAGAACAAATAGGGTTTCTTAAACAATACCTCAGCTTTTAAATCATGATGAGCAACAAGTCCTTTTTGTATGACAATACCTTTATATGAATTTATTTTAGAAATATTTTGGCAGGTTCGTTGGATTAATAAATCATTTAATGATAACGCTTGCTCTGCATGACATATATCTTGATTGAAAACAATTAGTAATAAGCATGTTCCGATAAAAAATAAAGAAAAAAGATAGTCAATAGTTTTCATTATTATGATTATTCCTTACGATGATCAAAAAAAATAATAGGATTTATTGTCGGTATGGATAGACATAAAATTTGGTGCATCGATCAACAATGTTTCTTCATCATTTATTCAATATTCATACCAATAGTTTCACAATATTTTTTCTGAAAGTTTTAGAAATATATCTTGTATAAATAACCAAATAAACGATTTATAAATTATATACCCATGATTTTCAGGTTTATTCTAATTGATTATCAATCAATGGGATGTTAAAGAAACAAGTTTAAAATCTTTATATTGACCATAAAATCATGGAGGACGATTATGAAATCGGACAACAAAGAATATCAACTAACCATTCAAAAAAAGCTTATTCAAATGATCAAAGAAATGTCTTTTGAGAATCAATTGGCATTACTGGATTATTTACAAGAAGATAAAAAAACAGATCGCAGAAAACATCAGCGGAAAAAGTGTTTTATGGAGGTTAATTATGCAACGCCTCAGGTCTGTGATAACAATTTTATGAAAGACATTAGCGAAGGCGGAATGTTTGTTCAAAGCGATAAAAAAGTTTCGGTTGGTGATGATATTATTCTAACGTTTTCTTTTCCTGGTAAATCTTATATTATTAAAGCTGTTGGAAGTGTTGTTCGAGTAGAATCAGAAGGCATTGGCATAGAATTTCAAAATGAAATGATGAGAGATATCAATAAAATTACAAATTTTATTGGCACATTATAATTTTTGGTGTGGCATTATAAAGATCTGATTCCGCACCAGACATTAAGAAAGGTGATGATTATGGAACCAACAGGTAATCAGATCATGGTTGGAAGCAAATTAATGCCACAACTATGGATCATAATTTCCATATGGATATTTTTTTTTATTTTTGGGATTTCAAATCATTCAACGGCATCCATCAAATCGCCTCAAAAACGACTGACAACAGATCATTGGGCTGTCAGATTAGCTCCTGGTTCGGATCCTGATCAAACGGCAAATGAAATGGGAGCCATTAATGTGGGACAAATTGCCTCGCTACCCAATACCTATCTTTTTACGATCCCGAATTCAGCATCACTTACCCTGGTTACCAGAACTCGTTTCAAAAAAAAATCAACAGTTGTTTGGACACAACAGCAAGTCCGTCGATGGCGTTTTCTTAAAACAAGTCCTTTATTTACAGATCCGATTTATCCTGATCAATGGCATTTATCCAATAGTGGACAACATGGCGGGACACCTGATGAGGATGCACATATTGTTCCTGCGTGGGAATCTGGAATCAATGGAAAAGGAATTGTTATTGGAATTGTGGATGATGGACTTCAACATAAACATCCTGATCTTTCACCCAACTATCTGTCTTCATTGAGCCATGATTTTAATGATAATGACAGTGATCCAAGCCCTTTTCTGGGCAGCATGTATGTCTCTGGCGATTCACACGGGACAGCGGTTGCTGGAGTTGCTGCCGCACGCGAAAATAATGATAGCTGCGGAGTAGGTGCTGCTTATCGTGCCAGTCTTGCTGGGCTAAGATTACTGGCATCTGAAATTTCTGATGCTGATGAGGCTCAATGTCTATCATACATGCGGGATTCCATTGATATCTATAATAATAGCTGGGGACCATCGGATGGTGGCGGTATTGAAGGACCTGGGCCATTGGTACTGGCTGCCCTTGAAGACAATGTTAAAAATGGTCGAAATGGACTGGGAAATATTTATGTCTTTGCAGCAGGAAATGGCTTACAATCCTCTGATAATGTGAATTACGATGGTTACGCGAATCAACGATTTGTGATTGCTGTCAGTGCGGTTGATCAATATGGAAAACAAAGTTACTATAGTGAACCAGGCGCCTGTATTCTGATTTGTGCCCCCAGTGAAGGCAGTCGTGTGGGAATTTATACCACGGATTTAATGGGGAGTTATGGATATGATTATAGTGGTGATTGCACAGGAACTTTTGGAGGAACGTCATCAGCAGCACCGTTGGTTTCTGGTATCATTGCCCTGGTTCTTGAAGCAAACCCTATGTTAACCTGGCGTGATGTCCAACATATTCTTGTCAAAAGTGCAGAAAAAAATAACCCTGATGACAGCGACTGGACAATTAATGGCGCAGGTTTATGGGTGAATCATAAATATGGATTCGGTCGTATTCATGCTGATCATGCTGTTAAGTTGGCAAGACAGTGGCAATCTGTCTCACCAGAAATATCTTCACATTCAGCACAGACCAATCTAAATAAAACGATACCCGATAATACGAATTTACCAGCAACCAGTAATACCGAAATTCAGGCCAATATTTCTGTTGAGCATGTAGAAGTCGTTATAACAACAAACCATGACTGCGCAGGACAACTTGAGATTATACTGACATCGCCGTCAGGGTCCAGAAGTATACTGGCTCAGAATCATTCTGCAAATACACCATATCAAGACTGGGTGTTTTCATCAGTGAGACATTGGGGAGAATCATCTGATGGGACATGGGGTTTGCAAGTATTTGATAGGAGCTCTCATTGCACAGGAACCCTTGATAAGTGGGAATTGATTGTTTATGGTGAAAATCAAAGTCAAAAAGTTAACCAACGCCCTGTAGCGATAACCGATATCATTTATGGTACCAAAAATAAGGCAATCGATATTTATCCTTTGCTCAATGATTTGGATGCGGACCATGATCATTTACAGATTGTTGATATATCTACGCCCACGAATGGGACAATTAGCGAATATAACGATGATCACCTGACATTTGTTCCTGGAAACGATTTTATTGGCCAGGAAACGTTGACCTATGTTGTCAGTGATCAACATTCAATGCATACCGGAGAAATCATACTCTATATTATGGATCAACTGGAAGAAACAAATACGGATCTGATTTCTATCCCTGACAATGATTTGCGCGGCGCAACCTCCACTATTGACTTAAACGCTGGCGGACGAATACAATCTATTGAAATTCACATTGATATTTCACACGATCATATGCAGGATCTATCTGCATGGCTCATTTCACCTGATAACGAGCAACTTTTACTGTTTTCCCACCTGGTAACCACTCAACCATCACTGGATATTCATTTAACCAACACAGCAGATAAAACATTATCCCAATCATCCACTCCCTATGAAGGGAATTACTTGCCTGCAACTTCTTTTGATAGCATTATCAATAAATATGCTGCTGGAATATGGCAATTGCTTATCATTGACGATTCAACCGGGTATTCGGGACAACTCAATAGCTGGGAAATGAGCATTATTTTTTCAAGCACCGGTGAATCCGACCCACCAACGGCGCGGTCTGATCAATTTCATACAACTCCAAATGCACCGATATGCTTAGATGTTCTCGCCAATGATAGTGATCCCAATGGAGGCGCACTTCACATTAAATCAATAGAAACCCCATTATATGGCACAGCAGTGATTGATTCCAATTGTGGCATATTTTATCAACCCAATACTGATTTTTCTGGGATTGATACAATCACGTACACTATTAAAAATGAGCAATCACAAACATCAACCGCACAAGTAGAAATTATTGTCGCATCCGATATGGCTTTGTCATTTAATGGCATAAACGACCATGTAAACTGTGGGATGCCTGATGCATTAAATCTTCAAGAAAATATTACCATTGAATTGTGGATTTACCCCAAATCCTATGGTGAACTGGATGTTCAGGGATTTGGGAGAATTATTGATCGAGAAAAATACATCCTTTTCTTAAATGAAACCGGACGTGATGATTATGCTGATCATAGTATGATGTTTGCGATTGAACATCCAGATGGAAATATGGTTATGGTCAATTCGCCAGCAAACTCTATTCTGCTGAACCAATGGCAACACATTGCGGCAACCTATGACAGAAGCATACACACAGCCAATTTATATATTAATGGCCAAAAACAATCGGTGACCTATCCCTTTCAAAAGCCCTATGGAAGCATCGCCAATACTCAGGATGATACCCTTTATATCGGCGAATCCGAAAATAAGGATCGCGCATTTATGGGCATGATGGATGAGATTAGAATTTGGGACAGTGTGCGAACCGATAGTGAAATTTTATCCAATATGGACAGTGGATTTCAAACAATTCCTGAACATTTAGTAGCATACTGGCCCATGAGAACCCCACAAACCTATTTAATGGATCTGGGCCCCAATCAAGTTCACTGTCAAATACAATCACCCAAATGGGTTCCTGGAAAACACCAAACAGAAACACCGACAATTTTCGCTGTTCAGGATGATATTTTTACACCAATGAATACTTCGGTAACGTTTGACCCTTCAACAAACGATGGCATAAACGATGGGCATCTTGAACTTTCAGTTGTTCCTACGAGTGAACAAACAAGCCTGCATGGACAAATTAGTGTGCTAAATGACTTGTCGGTGAGATATACGCCAAATGATGGATATCTTGGGACGGATGCTTTTCAGTATACCATTACGACGACAAATGGAAGTCAAGCCAGTGCGGCTGTTTTTATCCATGTTGTTTCGGATTTTTCATTGTATTATGAAAAACGTACAGATTATGTTGATTCTGGTAAATCTGATCACTGGCCACAAGATGGACCTTTGACCATCGAAGCATGGATTAAACCCGTGGATACCTCACCAGAAAAAGATGAACAATATGATTATTTGTTCGATAAAAAAACTTTTTCTTTATTTATCAATCATAAAAACAGCTCAGATTATTGGGACAACAGCCTGGTATATTGGATGCTTCGCGATGATGATGACTACCATGCGGTTAGTACACCAGAGTATTCTATTCAATGGAACAAATGGCAACATGTGGCTGTGGTGGATAATGCCAATGGATCAATTCAACTTTATATCAATGGCAAATCAATGGATTTACTGTACAATGGGACAATATATCCAGGAACAAGAGCCAATCATTATTTATATCCATTCATTTTAGGAAATGCCTCAGATTTACAACATGGATTTCAAGGATGGATTGATGAAATTTATATCTGGTCCGAAGCAAGAACTCAGTCCCAAATACAGCGGTCAATGCGGAGTTGTTTTCCTGGTCAACAATCAACGTTGATTGCTTATTATCCAATCAAGACTTCAAGTTCTCAACTATTGGATTCTTCTTTGAATGATATACATGGAAATCTGTTTGGGCCACAATTCCACACGGGTATATTACCCAGATATCCTGTATCGATAGGATCACTCATTTCGGTATTAAAAGTAATGACTGATTTTTCTGAAGAATCGGTTTGTCTGGATGATGTTAATCATGATCTTATGTTAGGAATAGATGACGTGGTGTCTGCTTTGTTAAATGTTAATCCTTAATGGCTAATCATGCGTAATACATTGTTAACCAAAATTAAAACCGCAATCTCTTTAGGGCTTAATAACGTTATATGGGTTCTTATTTACCGAATGAAATCCCGATCTGGTTATTATCAAAAGCGGTTGCCCCAAAAACAATTAACATCATCATCCTCTTTTTTTTATTTACCTGAAAACAATGAGCCTTTTCCTGTTTCATTGATCACGCGAAATAAGAGGCTGGAACAGGCAAACCTGATTCAAAAAGGAAAGCTCACTTTTTTTTCTCATGCTATAAAGAATATTGGATCTCCACCGGATTGGTTTATTAACCCTTTCACTCAACAATGTCATAATGCTCCTTCAGTCTATTGGGCATCAGAAAAGGCAATGGATGATTCCATAGACGATATTAAAATTATATGGGAAATGGCAAGAATGGATTGGGCATTGACACTGTCTCAGGCATTCTGTTTATCAGGAGAAAGCCATTTCATCGACACGTTAAATCACTGGATTAGTGATTGGATAAACAACAATCCACCGCAAACTGGCCCAAATTGGATTTGCGGCCAGGAGGCCTCGATTCGTTTAATTCATGTTATTATAAGCGCCTGTCTTTTAAATCAGAAAAACCCATTACCTTCTTTAGTTGATTTTATAGTTGTCCATTGCGAACGTATTCTTTTGACGCATCATTACGCAAAAGCACAACAGAATAACCATGCAACCAGTGAAGCAGCAGGTCTTTTTATTGGAGGATCATGGCTTGTGAACTTTTCTCAAGATACGGATAAACAGCAGATGGGACGACGATGGCAAAAAAAAGGGCGATTGTTTCTTGAAGAATCTGTTCAGAAGCTAATCACATCCGATGGAAGCTTTTCTCAGCATTCTTTAAATTATCATCGGGTTTTGATTTCCACACTGAATAACGTTGAGTATTTTAGAAATAAATTTCATCAACAGCCATTTTCAGATCACTTTTATCAAAAAGCATCTCTTGCTGTTTTATGGCTATTTCAAATGGTTGATCCTGAAACTGGTAATGGACCAAATTTAGGAGCAAATGATGGTGCACGATTGTATGTTCTTTCTGAAACATCATATTCAGACTTTCGACCCGATATCCAGTTAGGCGCCTGCTTATTTTTAAAAAAACGCTTGTATAAGAATGGTCCCTGGAATGACCCAATGATTTGGTTGGGTATCGATATGACACATTATCCATTTGATCCAGTACAAAGGAATTCTCTTGATATGAAAGAGGGGGGATATGCTACTTTTTCATTTGATGCTCACGCCCCCAAAAGAACATGGGCAATGATTCGTTTTCCCAACAGAAGGTTTCGGCCACATCATGCCGATGCACTTCATTTTGATTTTTGGGTGAATGGAACCAATATCCTATGCGATAATGGTTCATTCAGTTATGCTCAAAACGAGCCACTCAGTTCACATTTTAAATCATCTTCAGCCCACAATACAGTGACATTTGACAATCACGATCAGATGCCAGTGCTTAACCGGTTTTTATTTGGACAGTGGATCAAAACATCCATTATTGATCCTTTTGCTATCGATTCTAATGGCCTTATCTCCTGGTGCGGGGCTTATCAGGATTATAAAGGATGCCGGCATCAAAGACGTATTCTTACTGATGGTTCAAAATGGCACGTTATTGATAACATTAGTGGCTTTCAAAAAAAAGCCATTATCAGGTGGCATTTAAATAATGGTAAATGGATATTAACCAACAATTGTCTTGAGAATGAACATATTGTGATAAAATTGTCAGCAAACGTGAATATCGATATGCGAATCGTTAATGGATTAACATCACTTTTTTATATGAAAATAGAGAGTATTCCTGTTTTGGAAATTCGAGTGACTGAATCACCGGCTTGCATTAAGCATGAAATTATAATGAACAAGGGTGTACAACACAAAAATCTTCACTTAATTTAATTTTTAGGATAATTATAATTGGGGAGGGGTTGTATACATACAGAACTATTAACATTCTGAGACAATTTTGAGTTAAGTGCGCATAAAAAACCAATTTTTTTTCGAACCCTTATGTTGCTATTGATCGTAGGAATTTTTTCAAGACCATAAATTTTGCCACGGATGCTGCCAATATCCTAAGAGGTAAAAGCATCAGAAGATATGAAGGTTAAAGATATATTAGAAAAACAAAGAATCATTGATATTATTGCGTTGATGATCTATAGCTTATTACATATAGATTATAATAAGGAATGGTCGAAAAATAAGTTCCCCAATTCCGGGGACATATCCTCATTAATTTGATAAGTTAGCTTAGGCGCTAACTTACCAATCAATAAGGTTATGTCCCCGGAATTGGGGAACTTATTTTTAGAACATTCC
>Ga0272440_1002985_pt1 | contig 12883 bp, 4 predicted proteins | sample SSMMMBAug17_FD_192440 | JGI IMG/M metagenome (GOLD analysis project Ga0272440, IMG submission 192440) | Marine sediment archaeal communities from Little Sippewissett salt marsh, Falmouth, MA, United States - SSM-MMB-Aug17 | ecosystem: Environmental > Aquatic > Marine > Wetlands > Sediment ...
AAACGCATCAACAAATATTGAATAATGAGGAACTAATTTTCCGAGCATTCCTTAGGAATGCGCTGAAAAGACCTTCCCCATATATTGAAATTGATCGTTTTGAGGTTCTTGTATTGTAAAGACGTCGCATGTGATGTTTCTACAGTACAAGAACCTCAAAACGATCAATATCAATAAGTATTTGAGTTAGTTCCAGATTATTCCTTGTTATACAGGTATTAAATGATTATAGATAAGCATTATATGGACAAAAATGCAAGTGGAAAATTGACTCGTTTTGATTAAATAAAGTGATCATTTTTTGATGGTTTCATTTCCCCCCCCCTTTTTAGCCATTGAACCTTTTTCTTTTTTATGGTACTCAAATATTTGCTTCAAAGGCATTCCCCCAAAAATCAGTCATTTTTTTTGGGGAAAACTGGCTGATGCCCTGATAAAAATTGAAGGATACCAGTACTTTTTTTATAATTTGTAAAAATTAATTATATCCACGATAAGGAAAAAATATGAATCACACTGAAAAAAAAGTCAGTCAATGGTCATTATTAATTTCTAGTAGATTCACAGGATTTTTCTGGACCCAGTTCTTTACTGCTTATAACGATAATGTTTATAAAAATGCATTAATTATCTATGTCTCTTTTTATTGTGTCGATAAACTGTACGTTAACCCCAATATGCTAATCAATTTGGGGGCGGGATTGTTCATCCTTCCATTTTTTCTGTTTTCAGCATCATCTGGCCAGTTGTCAGACAAATATGAAAAATCAGGGTTAATACAAAAAATAAAACAAGTTGAAATATATATCATGTCGTTGGTTTGTATTGGCTTTTTAATTGATAGTCTGACCTTGTTATATTTTGTTTTATTTCTCACAGGCGCACAATCTACGTTTTTCAGCCCTGCTAAATACAGTATTATTCCTCAACACCTGAAGGAAGAAGAGTTGATCGGTGGTAATGCACTTGTGGAAATGGGAACATTTGCCGCCATTTTGTTAGGGACAATGACAGGTGGTATCCTGATACAAACGAATTATGGTAAAACCGCTCTATCTATTGCTGTATTTTTTTTCGCATGTATTGGATGGTTAACATCACGCTTTATTCCCAAAGCGCCGCCAGCAGATCCCGGTCTTAAATTTCAATGGAACCCGCTAAAGCAGACACTTCATACGATCAGATTTGCAAAAAAGGATCCCACCATATGGCGATGTATATGGGGAATATCCTGGTTCTGGTTTCTGGGTGGGGCATTTTTAACGCAAATTCCCAATTATACCCGAACATGTCTGATGGGAGATGAAAGCGTTGCCACTCTTTGTTTGACGATGTTTTCAATGGGAATTGGTGTGGGGTCATTGCTTTGTGAAAAATTATCCAATCATCGTGTGGATTTGGGGCTGACAACTTTTGGTGTACTCGGTTTATGTTTATTTGGAACAGACATTCCATTTGCATATACAGCGAATTCAGAGCAAATGATGTCTCTGTTAACTTTTATTCAAACAGATGGTAGCTATCGCATTATTTTGGATTTATTTATGTATAGCGTTTTTGGTGGGTTTTATATTGTGCCTTTGTATGCATATATTCAACAAAACACACCTTTTGAAATCCGCTCAAGAGTAATCGCCGGCACCAACATTATTAATGCAATGCTAATGGTTGCATCATCTGTTTTAGGTATGGTTTACCTGGGTATTTTTGAACAAACCATTCCTTCATTTTTCTTATTGCTATCTGTCATCAGTGTTGTATTTTTTTCTTTTTTGTTTTTTATTGAGCCTTTGTTTGTTCATTCTTTTTATCATTGGATCATGAGAAAAAAACGACAAGACATGCATTAATTAGGTTCCAAAAAACACTTCCACTTTTTTTTTCAGACAAGATATTTCATTGTAATAAGCGTATTCAAACGCTCAACCATATGAAATGGATATATGTTCATGCTTTTTGGATCAATCATCAATCAAAATCAAAATGAAATAATTTTGCTGAATACTTGAAAAAAATTCAAATAACAAATTGACATTATGCCTTTGAATTTGTAAAGATACTCCGAATTTATGATTCTGTCTTTACAAATGAGACAAAATTACCCTATGTTAGTCATGCCATAAATTAATTGTGAAATGAATAAGGAGATAGTATGAAAGGCACTATTAATGCGAATGCGTTGTTATTTTGTATATTATTGATTTTGACCGGCCAGGCATGGTCCAATGAAGCACCTAAAATATTTGTGCAGTCATATGCCAATCATATCGATGCTGGCGGGCATCATTCCATGGCCATTGATAAAAATGGATGTCTGTGGGCCTGGGGAAACAATGGATCTGGACGACTTGGCAATGCAGGTGCAGGCTTAAAAGCATCAAAACCGGTTCCGGTCAACACCACAAATGGTGATGGACAGTTATCCAGTATCATATCTGTTGATGGCGGATTTTCTCATACCATTGCTTTGCTTGAAAATGGCAATGTGATGGCATGGGGAAACAACAACATGAAGCAATTGGGAAATGACAGTATTGTTCAATCATCATTCTTGCCCATTTATGTCAATGGACCAGATGAAAAACCCATTATGTCGGATGTCATTGCTGTTGCAGCGGGAAAACATCATTCAGTCGTGCTTTGTTCTGATGGTTCAGTCTGGACATGGGGCACCAATACACATGGTCAATTGGGAAATAAAACTCCGCTCAATTATAGTCAAAGCCGTCCGGTTCGGGTAATTAATTCCGATGATACCGGCTTTCTGTCAGAAATCGTTGCCATTTCATCAGGGGCGTATCATACATTGGCATTGCATAAGAATGGTACAATCCTGGCATGGGGAAGCAACGAATCTGGTCAGCTCGGACTTGGCTCGGATGCGATACATCATCAAAACCCAATGCCGATTAATGAATTAACCGATATAACCCATATTAGTGCGGGTGAATATCACAGTCTTGCACGTAAATCCAATGGCACTGTTTGGGCCTGGGGAAGTAATGAATCGGGTCAACTGGGTTATCTCACGAACAATAATTCATATAGCACGTCTCCTCATCAGGTGCTCGCATCCGATGGTGTCAATAACCTGATGAATGTTGTTGGTGTTTCAGCCGGAGCCTCTCATAGTCTTGCGCTAAAAAATGACAGCACCATCATGGCATGGGGGAATAATCAAAGTGGACAGTTGGGTGATGGTTCTGAAACATCGACCATATATCCAACAGCTGTCAAACATTCAAATGGATCAGATTTACTTGAAAATGTTGTTGCGATTAGTGCAGGTGATCTTCACTCCCTTGCACGCCTGAAGAATGGTCAAGTCATGGCATGGGGCGGAAACAATGAAGGCCAGTTGGGGAATAATGGTAAAAAGGCGATTCTTCCTGCATTTGTTGTTGATGACAACTCAGAAAATATACTTCAACTGGGAGAACAGGTATTTTTTGTTCATGCAACTGAAGATCAGGTATCTAATTCTGTCTCTTTTGTTCTTAGAGATACAAATGGTCAAGAGATTACATTATCTGCAATTTCATCCAATGAATCATTGATGCATCCAGAAAAACTTGAATTTAATTATACGACCCAACCCTTAAAAATATCTGTACCTTCTGAACAAAGTGTAAATGTATTGTTTTCATTTCAAACAGAGTCCGATCAATATGGTTCAAGCCAGGTTTCAATTGTCGCAACAGACTCATTAGGCGCAAGCGATACTGTTCAACTCAACGTTATCGTTTTACCCATAAATGATCCGCCAGTGATTTCCAGTGTTCAAAATATTGAAATTGACGAAGACACCACAAGCCATTTGATTCCTTTCTCGGTTTTAGATGTTGATGGAGACGATCTGACTGTCTCAGTGCAATCTTTGAATACGCAATTAATTCCCATTGACGGCCTGATCTTATCAGGCAGTACAATGCACAGAAACATTCAGATTACTCCAAACCCAAATCAATATGGAGCAGCAGATATTATTTTATCGGTCAGTGATCCATATGGGCTGTCCAGTCAAACACACTTTTATGTGAATGTCGAGCCGGTAAACGATCCACCCCATATTCGGATTTGGCCAGGCGTTCGTCAAATTGTATGTGGATACTACCATAATATTGCAATCCAACATGATTGGACAGTCTGGGCCTGGGGATATAATGGGACAGGGCAATTGGGTGATGGCACAGACACGCCACATAATTTACCCATTCAGGTAAAAGGTCCAAATGGTGTGGGATGGTTGAGTGATATTATTGCAGTTGCCGCGGGTAATCAGCATAGTGTCGCACTCTCAGGTGATGGTCACGTAATGACCTGGGGTGGCAATACGAATGGTCAATTGGGAAATGCGACCTTTGAATCATCGTATACTCCTGTTTATGTCTTAAATGAGTTTAACGAACCCTTTGAAAATGTGACATCTATAGCAAGTGGAACCAGTCATGTGTTGCTGCTTACTGAACAAAACGAACTATGGGCCTGGGGTAAAAATGAAAATGGTCAATTGGCTAATAATACCCCCACTTCATATAATCGTCCCATACGTATCGTTGGTTTGCCATCAAATCGAATTGTTCAAATAGCGGCTGGTGATGCTCACAGTATGGTTTTACTTGATAATGGAGAAATCTGGTCATGGGGGGATAATGCTTTCGGACAATTGGGAATTGGAGATGATGTATCCGCTTTGATTCCAACACAAGTGCGTCAAGAAAATGGAGAGCCATTAACAAATATTATTTCTATTGCAGCTGGTGCCTTTCATTCTCTGGCACTTTCCAATGATGGTTATATTTGGGCATTTGGTCATAATGAAAATGGACAATTGGGAACTGGCAGTTCTGCAAATCTTTCCATACCTGCAAAAGTACAACATCCTGATAATGGAGAATCTCTAGATGAAATTGTTTTCATTGCTGCCGGATCTTCGCATTCCCTGGCAATTCAAAACAATGGTGCCATCTGGGCGTGGGGAAACAATAAATATGGTCAGCTTGGTGATGGTACACAACAAAACCAATTCTTGCCAAAACGAATATACGATAAAGATATTCCCATTGATCAGGTGATCACAATAGATGCTGGCAGACAGCACACTGTATTGCACACTGGAAATGTGTGGGCATGGGGGGCCAACTATTCATTACAATTGGGTACAGGTACATCAAATGGAAGTCTGATACCCATTCAAACACGTTCATCTGATGGAAACACCATCTTTTCTCCTGGTGTGTTTCCTTTGGAATACTATACAGTTGATGGTATCCCCGCACAGCCTGTACTTGTCTCACTTCATGATGTGGAAACGCCATCAACAGATCTTATCCTATCGGCAACCTCTTTTGACACACAAATATTGCCACAAAACAATATTTTGATTCAAGGCACCGGTGTGAATCGACAAATCATTCTTACACCTGATATCAACCAAACCGGAAAGGTGGTTGTTGAATTAAAAGTATCTGACAATACAGAAAGCTATTCAAGACAATTGACTCTGGGCGTCAATAAATTTTCTCTTTCCCCGACAATATCCGATATTGATGATTTCATTGCAAATGAAGATCAGGTGATTACCAACATTACGTTTGTTATTGATGATCCTGATACGCCCATAGAGCAATTAACTGTACAGGTGACATCCAGTAATACTGAGCTGGTGCCCAATCATCCAGAAACAATTTCACTGTCAGGCATTGACCAAAACAAACGTATTACTATCAAACCGCTTGAAAATAAATCGGGTACAACCTTGATTTCAATTCGTGTATCAGATGGTATCAACATTGCGCGGTCTAATTTTACCCTCACGATTCAGCCAATAAATGATCCGCCGCTTATTTCTGAGATTCAGGACCAGGAAATTTTATCAGAAGAATTCAGTAAAACAGTTGGATTTACGATATCAGATCTTGAAACCGAACCACAGAATTTGTCAACATGGGCGATATCATCCAACACAGCGATTGTTCCAAATGATTCGCATCATTTAATCATATCAGGTGATTCATCGAATAAAACCCTGGCAATAACACCATCAAAAGAAGACGCCGGTGTTCTGACCATCACTGTATTTGTCAGTGATGGGACTGAAACCCAATCCACGAACTTTGAACTAACTGTTCAAAGTTACAAAAAAAGTCCACGAATATCAGAGATTGAAAATCAAATTATGCAGGAAGATTCGGCCATTTCAGTGAATTTTGTTGTTACCGATGCGGACTCTGACCCCAATGAGTTATCATTTAGCGTTGTATCGTCGAATACGTTTGTCATTCCAAATGATTCCCAAAACTTGTCTATAAGCGGTAATGGAGAAAATCGAATAGTGCATATCAAACCTAAGGCCAATCAGGCAGGCTCTGTTCGTATCACAATTGAGGCAAGAGATTTGGATGATTTGTACGATCAAACCTCTTTTATGGTTACTGTAGAAAATATTAACGACCCGCCATCTATATCTAAAATTGATGATATCGAAATAAAAGAAAATAACACGACGCCACCCATTGAATTTACAATTTTTGATGCTGAACTTCCAGCTGAAGCATTGTTGTTAACAGTCACGAGTGTAAATGAACTCCTGGTCCCCAATGATCGCTTTCACTTAAAGCTGGATGGAAACGACAATAATCGATTATTGACAATAACCCCATTACCCAATACAACCGGTGAGACGACAATTCGTATTCAGCTGTCTGATGGTACAATTCCTGTTTGGGAGTCCTTTGTTTTAAATGTTGAACCGGAAAATTTTCCACCAGTTATTTCCCCCATTGGATTCCAGGTGACTGAAGTCAGTACGTCCTTAGACATCAGTTTTACTGTCAGTGATTCAGAGACCCCATCATATTTACTTGATCTTTCGGTACAGTCATCAGATCCGACAATTGTTCCAAATTCTACAGAGAATCTAACATTATCATCAGGTATTGGTGATGAAAGACATCTTAAAATTACACCCATAGCAACCGAATCCGGACTTTTAACGATCACATTAATGCTTCAGGATGACCTGTCAACAACTGAACAATCTTTTACCCTAATTGTGAATCATCCACCTTATATATCAAGCGTTTCAGATCAGGAAACAGATGAGGATACCCCCTTATCTTCGCAAATAACATTTACGATAAATGATGCGGATACGAATACCGATCAGTTAATACTCAAAGCATTCTCAGCAAATCAAGATCTCATTCCCAATGATGATAATCATTTAAAATTTTTGGGGAATGGTTTTTTTCGAAATCTTAATATCGTGCCTGCAGCAAATCAGCATGGCACAACACACATTTCAGTGACCATTACTGATGGCTATTCAGAAAGTCAGACAGGTTTTGATATTACTGTTCGACCAATTAATGACGCGCCTTTCATTCAAGCGATGACGTCAATTATCACCAATGAGGATGTAGCGGCATCATCTGTCGCATTAACAATCGGTGATCTGGAAACACCTGCAGACTTGCTGTCACTATCAATTTCTTCATATAATCATATGCTGTTGCCATTGCAAAATATTCATATCACAACTCAGTCTGCAAAAAGATACATCAGTCTGACACCAACAGCCAATCAGTATGGTACTGCGATCATTACTTTAAAGGTGAATGATCCTGAAGGATTGACAGCAGTTCATGAATTATTCGTTCAAGTTCAATCAGTTAATGATGTGCCTGTCTCAATGGACCAGCATTATGATACGCGAATGAATGTACCTTTAACGAATGTATTGCAGGCCAATGATATAGATGGAGATGCGCTGACATATGCCATTTCCGCTCACCCAGACAAAGGAAGCGTGATGTTATTGAATGCATCGACCGGCGAATTTACCTATCAGCCTTTTCTTGACCAGTATGGGACGGATGTCTTTCTTTTTGTCGCAAGTGATGGGATTGCAACTTCAGTGGAAGGTACTGTCACTATTCGTGTTTATGATGATATTCCGCCACAAATAACGCTCAATGGCCTGAATCCGGATTATATTATGAAAGGGCAATCCTTTGAGGATTTTGGTGTAAAAAGTGCTTATGACAATGCAGATGGCAATCTTAAAGATCAAGTCGAAATAATTGGACTGGATCAAATCAATACGTCAGTTACAGGTACCTACCACATAACATATCGTGTAAAAGACAAAAGCGGCAATATGGCCCAGGTCACACGAGAAGTTGTCGTGTTGGAAAACTCGGGTCAGCTTCAGGGGACTGTTGTCAATATTCCAGATTTGATAGATCCAGAAAATGATATTTCTGTTCAACTCCTGGATGTTATTTCTAATCAAGTATTGAGAGAACCTTATATCACATTTGATTATCAGCGTTTGCACTTTAAATTTGTGTATTTACCATATCAGACATATATTCTCAGGCTAATCGTCACATCGTCTGAATACCTGACTGAAACAAAAGATCACATTGTCTTGTTTCAAACCAATAATCAGGACGTACAACTGAGTGTTCCCCAATTAACCGAAAAAAATCTGGGCTATCAACTGACAGTAAATATTGATGGTGATTACAACGTATATGACACATATCAATATACAATTATTGATTACCTGACCGGCAACACTATTTACGATGAATCATCCAAGGCATCACAATTTACCAAATTTCTAAAAAGTGGAAGCTATCGCTTGATCATTATCGCAAAAGGTTACGAACCTTATGAATATCAACATGGTGATGGCAATCCTTACATCCGCCTGGATCAACACGATATGACGATTGGAGCCATATTAAAGGAAGATTTAACTTTTCATCCAGAAACGACTCAAATAGATGTCTCCCATACCCTGTTTGACACAGATACCGATAATGGCTTTCATCTGTGGTTTGTGCGTAAAGCATATAATTCTGACGCTGATTTTCGTGTCACCATTCAATCTAAAACAACTGAAATAAGACTGGATCAGTGGGGGGATGGTTTGAATCTATTAGATAATCATCCATATGTTTACACATGGACGGTTTCATCTGCTGAAGACTCACAATCCCCCTTATATCATAAAAAAGAATCAATCGGACAAGATACGCAGTACAGCGTTGTTTTTCATTTTTATAAAGGGGCAGATCTGATTCAAAGCTATACTGTTAACTATATTTCCCAATCACCCCATTCCATTCATATATCAAAAGAAAAGGAAATCTTGCAAGATTACATGAATGATACAGTAACTTATGAAACGCAAAGCGAAACAAAATTTTACCCATTGGCAGGAGTCGATTTAAATCTTACATTTAAAAACAGCATGGAAGAAATTATCCATAAAAGTGTATTTATCCCGCCGATCCCATTGGATTACTTCGTAATACCAGATACACAAAGGAAACTATCTGCTTCAGAAAAGCTTATTGCAAATGTCACATATTATACTTTTGGTGGCAAAGGACCTAGTGACGTTATCCGCATTGAATTTGAAACCCTTGATGGAGATACTGTTTTGTACAATCCCGAAAATATGCGCCATGCCAGTGCACCCAAAATTACAATTCCATTACATTTGAATCGACATTCTTTTTATTTTGAAGGCATCCAACAAAACAGACTTTCTCAGGCAAAAGAAATGTTACATGTCGTTGTCAATGATGGCGCGGATCATTCTGGTGGATTTCACAAAGAAGAGATTCCATTTATTATTCAGGATGATGGGTTGATACTCTGTAAAATCAATCATTTGAGCACTATAACACTTGAAATAAATGAGAATTGGAATGCTTTTAAGGATAAAAACTTGAATGATGGGCGATGTTTCGTACAGACATTGAACAATTCAAATCTATTGAGTCAGTTATTTTTATGGCTTATCATTGTCATTGGTAGTTCTGGATTAATCATAAAAACAAAAGGAAAACAGATATGAATGTGGCAATATTTATCATCCGCCTGATACTTGGCCTGGCTTTTTCAGTAATTATCTCTCGAATGTTTTTCAATGAAATACAACCGGTGAATGTAGCAGGCCTGACTATTTTTCTCGTTGGAATGGCTTACGTTATGTCGTATTTTCATAATAAGAAGAAATGATAAGGGGAGCTGCTAAGGAATACTCGAAAAATAAGTTCCCCATTTAATTAATTGCATTCCTTTTTTTGAACCTGGATTACGCTGAAGAAGATGAATAAGATGATTTAAAAGTGTCTTATTTCATCTTATTCATCTTCTTCAGCGTAATCCAGGTTCAAAATGAACAGAATTTACTTTTTCTGAAATGAGGAACTTATTTTTTTGCATTCCTAAGGAATACTCTGAAAAAAACATGCTAATAAATGAGGAACTTATTTTCAGAGCATTCCTAAAGTAAACCAAGCTAAAAAAAACGAAAAAAAGGAAAATATCTAATCAAGAATAATTTGAGTATCTATACGCATATAAATATTCACGAAAGGACGTTAGTTAAATGAAAAGTATTTTTATTTCAACCGTGTTAGGTCCACACACCCCTGGTATAATTAACGCTATTGCCAAGACAACCAGAGGATTAGGTGGAGAATGGGCGACCAGTAAAACTGTTAAACTTGATGGTCAGTTTACAGCAATTATGAAAGTTGAAATTGACTCAGAAAATGAAAATAAATTAAAAACTGAATTAGAAGAAACATATTCTCAATTACAGTTTTTTTATGCGCCTGCCTTAACCACAGAAAAAACACCGCCAAAGATTGTTAGTTTGGAAATTAAATGTAAAGATAGACCCGGATTAACCAAACAAATCACCGGGGTTTTACATAATTTACGTGTAAATGTTGAAAGTATGGAATTCCATCGGTTTCTTGTTTTGGAAATGGGAGGGAATGTTTTCTCAGCAAATCTAGATATTGTTCTTCCTGAAAGCGTAACAGAAGAAAACGTAGCGGATGAGATTGAATCAATATCTAGCGATATCCGAGTTAGAATTCTATAAATGAAAACAGCCTTTTTTTATTGATCATTGTATCCATGCTGGAAACCCTGGAATCATCCCGACAATCCCCATTGCGAGTGTACTGATAAGAAAACCCAATCCGGGAATAATCAGTCGGTCAACAAGATTAAACTGTTTAGACCTTTCTCTATCCCCAATCATACTGTTGTTGTCAAGAAACATTGTCAATGCCCAGCCAAATACAGGATTGACTAAAGCGGAAGAAAAAATACAAATCCCTGCTGTCTGACAATCTTTTGTATCTTTTACCATCGCTATTCCTGCTTCAAGTAGCGGCAAATAGACCCCCACAAGCAAGGCAATGCTCAATACAGGGCGCCATACAGCTATATCCATTGGATAGCCAATAATAAGAACAATTATTGATAACACACCTGTTAGAATTGCGCCACCAGGGATGGGACGTTTTGCAATCGCTGCGGGGATCATATATGTTCCCCATGATGATGTGATACATCCACTTCCAAATATTGCTGAAACAACTTGACGAAGCGAACAACCTGTCATTGTGTCATCAACGTTCATTATGACATTTTTTGCCTTTCTGGGAAAATTCATTTCTTGAAAGATTCGATGCCCTAAAAAGTCAGGGGGCCACATTGCCACTGCTAATATTGCAAAAGGAAGAGAGGCAATAAAATGTGAAATACCTGGCATACCAAGCTTCCATCCCGTGTTTTCACTCCACCAATACATTGGATTCATGTTTGGTAAACCTGGCTTTGTTGTAAACTCAAAGGGGGCGCCCAGAATGAGTGCAATGATCACTGCCAAAAGAGAACAAACCGGTATCGCCAGCCATCTTTTTTGAATACGAGCGAGATAGGCATAAAGAATTAAGTTGAAAAAAAGTACAGTAAAACCCAGATAACCCATTTCAATACCAGTAGACCAGTTTTTCAAAGCACTAACCTGGCCAATCGTTCCAACAGCTCCCAGATAAATGAGCAGACCACCAGCAACTCCATGGCTCGTAATACTGATGAGTCTTGAACCACCTTTAGTTACACTTAGGATAATACCAAATATAGCAATCAATGCTCCCAATGCAAGTGGATGTGAACCTGAAGAAGCCATCAAGGGAATAAGCGGCATCATTGGACCATGAATGCCTGCTAAATTGGCACGTGGATTAAATGTGCCTGAATAAAAGATGACAAAGAATATCGAAACGACCAGTATGTCCACACGTACATTTTCAATGATAAATGATTTGTCTAATCCATATTCATTGGCAAATGCTGTAATTAATGCCGAACACATTACGACAAGTCCAATTGTCCCGGCTATTGCAGGAATTAAATCTTCCCATTCAAAACGAAAATCAATAAAAGGTAAATTCAATGACCAACGTTTTGGCTTCATAATAGTGAGCTCATAATCTAAATACTCAGATCTTGTTGCAAATTCACTTCTCGGCTTATGAAGATCTTTGTAACTTTGCTTCGTCATTTCTTCCATAATGTCTCCTCTTTTTTTAGAATTGACTTGTATGATCAATCTGGTTATATGCTTTTTATTTCTAAAACTATTTATATATCATTTTTCATTTTTTTCAAAATAAAATTAAAAAATTGTAGATATTTTTTCTATTCATATTGGGCTATTGACATCATTCATATGCCAGACCTTTCTTCGCCCAAAGACGCCCATTGATGTGTCTATGATAGCCCACTTTGGTTTTTCCAATTGAGGATCTAAGAGGATAATCAAAGACGAACAGATCCTCCCTCATCAATTTTATCACCCGCAACCCTAAGTTTTCATTATGAAAAAAATGCTTCTGGCTTCTGGCATACTGTTTGCAAAAAGAATACTCATTTTTTCAAACCGAATCATAAAGGAGGAACAAAATGCCTTATTCTCTTAAACGACGTATTATGATGTTAACCACAATTATTTTAAGCTTTACAACACTGTCAAATGCAAACCTTGACATGTATA
>Ga0272440_1002986_pt1 | contig 12877 bp, 8 predicted proteins | sample SSMMMBAug17_FD_192440 | JGI IMG/M metagenome (GOLD analysis project Ga0272440, IMG submission 192440) | Marine sediment archaeal communities from Little Sippewissett salt marsh, Falmouth, MA, United States - SSM-MMB-Aug17 | ecosystem: Environmental > Aquatic > Marine > Wetlands > Sediment ...
AAATATAACTAACTGAGTCCCGAAGGGACGGCATGAAATAGCCTGGGGTTTCAACCCCAGGCGGTCGTGGCTTTGCCGAGATTTTGCATGCTTGAATCAATAGAGGGCAAAACCGGGGCACTATTTTTGCCTTACTGTAGTAGCATGCTACGTCTCTACACGACCTTATTTTTTTTGTAAGATCAAAAAAAATGAGTACTAACGCCCCAGTCTACAAAGATTACGCCCCTATCGTGGCTAAGAAATATCTCCCTGATATTTTGAAATGCCCCAGCAGACAACCGAATGTTTTCCCTCAACCGAATGTTTACCCCTAACTCGGACAATGACTGAAACGAAATCATCTGACAAATCCAGGTCTCAGACAAATAAAAAAAATATCCTTGAAAAAAAATTAACTTTGAAATAAAATTCCCTATAAAGTTAAATAAAAAAAATTAACAACAAGATTTAGGTATGCAATGTTAAAAAACAAAATAATGAGAGGATGTTTCATATTTGTAATGACCTGGGGAATGCACAACCCCTTGTATGCTGAAAAGCAACTATTTACAATCGGATGGGAGCCCTGGAAGCCCTATCAATACATAAATGCAAATAATCAATTGACAGGCCTGGATGTTGAATTGGTTCAAGCTATTTTTAAAAAAATGAATTGTAAGTTGAACTACAAAAACATTTTCTGGAAGTCCCTTTTGTCAGCAATCAGACGAGGTAAAATTGACCTGGCAGCCTCGGCATCGAAGTCATCGCAAAGGAAAACTTATGCTCACTTTTCGACTCCCTATCGTAAAGAAGAGAATGTCATTTTTGTATTAAAAGGCAGGAGCCAAAAATTTCCCTTAAAAAAATTGTCGGATATTGCGCATTTTAAATTTCTTTTGGGTATTACGAATGGATATTTTTATTGCGATTCACTGGAAAAATTGATGAAACAAAAAAAATTCAGTGCCTATGTGCAGTCGGTGAAAAAAGATGAGATGAACATTACCAAAACACTGAAACAGCGAATCGATGGGTTTGTTTGCGATCAATACGCGGGTATTGCGATGATTAAAAAAGCCAATGCACTGGATCGTTTTGAAATTCACCCCTTAAAAGTCAGCTCATCGGATATTCATGTGATGTTCAGCAAGAAATCGTGTACGTTGTCTGATGTCAAAAGGTTCAATAACGCTTTGAAACTTTTACAAAAAAATAATGCGCTGGAATCAATTATCGTAAAATATATTGGAAATATATAAGTTTCAAAAGGCATGAAATTTGCTATCTAAACTTCAGAAACTGACAGGTTGATCCTTAAGGAAATGCCCAATTCATGAAACTGGAGAGTCAAAATGCCCACCCAGGATATTTATATTCAAGCCTTTCACGCTGCCAATATCGGCACTTGCATCACAGATGAAACTGGCTGCTTTGTTGAGGTCAACAAGGCGTATTGCAATATTTATGGCTATACACGTAATGAGTTGATTGGCAAACACTTTTCAATCGTCGTGCCGCCAGAAAACAGGCCGGCTGCCGCTAAATTACATGATGACTTTTTTAATAATGTCTACGAACTGCCATCCGAATGGGTGGTGATGCGTAAGGATGGTCAGCGTCTAAATATTTTTGCTTCAGCCGGTATGATTGTGCAGTCTGATCAACGATACAAGGTGACCAAAGTAACTGATATTACAGATATCAAAGAGAAAGAACTGCTCATTACGCGTCTGGGTCGGATCATAGATCAGGTGGATCATGAAATATATATTGTTGATACAGATTCCTATCGCTTTCAGCAAGTCAGTATGGGCGGTCAACACAATCTTCAATATGATTCCACGAAACTGCAATCCATGTTTCCTTGGGATTTGACCCCGGAAATCGATCAAAAACGCTATACTGAACATTTTTCATCCCTAAGAAACTATCAGCAAAAATGGGTTAATTTTGAAACCATTCATTGCAGAAAAGATGGAACTAGCTATCCAGTGGATATCAAAATTCAATTGATTTCGAGTGAGCAATCGCCCGTATTTGTAATTTTTGCTCAGGACATAACGCAGCGAAAACGCATTCTGAATCAACTTAAAAAAAGCGAAATTTTGCTCAAAGAAGCACAATCCCTGGCCAGTATTGGCAGTTGGAATTGGGATATTGCATCCAATGAAATAACCTGGTCAGATGAAACCTATCGTATTTTTGGACTAGATCCAAATCAATCAACAATTAATTACGAAAAATACTTTTCGATGATTCACCCTGATGATCGCGATAAACTTAAAGCCAATATTCAACAAATTTTAAAGGATGGCAAAAAGTATAGCGTGGAACATCGGATTATCACCGATGATCAAACAGAACGTTTTGTTCATGGATTGGGAGATATTCAATTTGACACTCAAGGCAAGCCTCTCCGGATATTTGGCACAGTCCGCGACCTGACGCATGAAAAACAAATTGCACAGCAATTACAAACATTCAATGCATTGCTGGAAAAAAGTATCCATATTGTGTTTATTACAAAACCCAATGGCACGATTGTGTATGTCAATCCAAAATTTGAAAGCATGACCGGTTATCTTTCTGAGGATGTCATTGGGCAGCCACCCAATATTCTGTTATCCAGTGAATCCGATTCTCACGATATCAGAAAAATGTGGGACACAGTTATCAGAGGAAAAACATGGAATGGGGTTGTTCAATATCAGAAAAAAAATGGCCAGATATGCTGGGCTGAAGGCCTCACCTCACCTATTCAAGATGAATCCAATGAAATAATCAGTTTTCTCTCAATTTTTGAGGATATTTCTGAACAAGTGATTGCTCAGGAAAAGGCACAATACCTGGAATCATTTGATCGGGTTAGTGGATTGATGAATCGATCACGTTTCACCCAGGCCCTTTCTGAAAAAATACAAACCCATTTCGGTTTGAGTCTTATTTTGATCAATGTCAATGATTATGCTCTGGTTAGCGACACTTATGGCATTAACTTTGCTGATGAATTCATTCGTGCCCAGGCGAGTCAAATAAAAAATGTTTTTGATATCCATTGGAAAATAACCCCATTGATTATGGGGCGAATCAGCGAGGCGAACTTTAGCGCTGTTTTTAAATTTCCACAAAAAGAGGTATCCATCCAGCAATTACAAAAATTGATTGATACAGTATCATCCATTGGTTTTTCCAAGAATTCAGTCACTTCTACCATTTCTTTGGGTATTGCTCATCAGGAACAACCTGATCAATCCACGGATGATCTGATTGCGCAGGCATTCATGGCACTCAAAAAAGCCAGAAAAAGCGGACGAAACAACTGGTATGTGTTTCAATCGGCTGATCTCAAAAGCGATGCTGTCATCTCTTTGTTTAAACAAAAAGAATTCATTTTTCCGGCAATCAAGGAAAATCGATTTGAGCCTTGGTTTCAACCCATATTGGATCTTCATGACAATGAAATTCATCACTATGAAGCCCTGGCACGCATGTATGATACGGATGGCAATATTGTATTGCCGGGTGCATTTATTCCAGCAGCAGAGGAACTGGGCTTGATTGGCAATATAGATCGAATCATTGCACAAAAAACAATTATGTATCAAAAGGAGTTGCTTCAGACTGGTCATCCCTTCTCCTTTTCCATGAATATTTCCGGCAAAAATCTAGGGGACAGTCAACTACTGGCTTTTTTACAAAAAACAATTATAGATACTCAGGCCGATCCCCGATGTATCATTTTTGAAATCACCGAAACTGCTGCAATCAATGATTTAAAAGCAGCCACTCATTTTATCCAAGAGCTGAAAAAAATGGGATGTCAGTTTTCTTTGGATGATTTTGGTGTGGGGTTTACATCATTTATATATTTGCGCGAGTTGAATGTGGATTTTATTAAAATTGATGGCATGTTTGTGCGCAATTTACATCAAGACCAGGAAGATCAATCCATTGTCAAAGCAATCACCATGATTGCAAAAGAAATGAAAATTCGCACAATTGCAGAATTTGTAGAAAACAAAAAAACATTGCTCATGCTCCAACAATTTGGTATTGACTATGCTCAGGGCTATTTGATTGGCAAGCCAATGCCAACAGCAAAACATAGTTGATAAAAGCAAAACATGGAGTTTGACAATGAAAGAAAAAATGGCTCCCAACAGTCAATTTTGGCTAACCGTGGACAACCCCAATAATTTGTCTGTATTGACCGGCCTAATCGTGCTTGATTCACCCATTGATTTACTGACTTTTCGGTTGTTAATCGAAGAGCGCTTGATGGATCTTGCCCCTTTTCAAGAAAAAGTTGTGGAAGAACTTCCGCCGAAAAAAGGATATCGCTGGATCACAGATGATCAATTCGATATTCGCGCTCATGTTGAACTGATTCGGTTAAAAAATGAGGACAGTGATGAAGACTTACAAAGAATAATCAGTGAGACCATGTCTAAGCCAATGGATATGAATAAACCGCCCTGGCAATTTTTATTGGTTAAAAGATATCAGAGTGGATGTGCGATTATTCCAAGAATTCATCAATCCTTAATGCACAGAGTGGACTTAATTCGGGTGCTGTGGTCATTGTCCGATGAATACAAAAAGAAATCCACCGAAGACTCATTGTCATCCGATGCGGATACATGGATGGCATTGCCTGCATTACTTTTTGATAAGGCTCGCTCGTGCATTCATACCTCCCTTTCAGTGGCTAACACAGTGGTGACGACTTGCTTGAAACCATTCACCAATCCATTTTATATGATAGAAAAAATTCGCATTGGTATGGGGTCCACAGCGGACAGACTTTCGGAAATTGGTCGAATTATGCTGATTAATTCAGATTCTGATTCTGTATTAAAAAAACCGCTGAATCCAAAAAAATTATATGCGTGGAGCCGTCCATTTTCCTTGAATGATATTCAAAACCTTTCCAAAGCTACCAACGCAACGATGAATGTTATTTATATTACCGCCTTGACTGGTACCATTAAAGATTATTTAAAATTTCGAAAAAATGCAATTGATTATCGAGAAATTCGGGCGCTCATTCCAGTGGATATGCGGATGACCCCGGGCAGTTACTCTGGAGCCACACGGTTTGGGGTGATCCCATTTGACTTGCCGGTGCATATCAATGACCCATTTCATCGAATTGCCGAGGTCAAAAGACGTATCCAGAAAATTGACTTTTTACCTGATGCGGTCTCAGTATTTAATGCCCTGATGAACCTAGGATTTCCCCCTCATGTATTTGCCGAAAAACTGGCCATTCCTTTTGCGCAAAAAAGCTCTTTGGTCATGACTAATACACAGGGCCCTGCAAAGGCATTGAGCATCAATCAAGTTCCAGTTACTAATATCATGTATTGGCTCCCAAGGGTTGGCGATATTGGCCTGGGAACGACTATTTTGAGTTATAATCAGGAAGTTCGCTTGGGAATGATCTGTGACACCAATCAAATTCCTGATACCAAGCCATTTATCGAGGCCTTTGAAAAACAACTGGCCTACCTTTTGGAATATGCCCCAAAACACAGATCTAAACAGGTATCCCAGGAAGATCGAATTGCTGCGGCTATTTCAGATCAAAAATTGCCGCCCATTGCCATTGATAACTTGACCGCTGAAATGTCAGAGTTGGGATGATGTTAGTAATTATTTTTTTATTGGAATATTCGAAAAAACATGCCCATTACTAGCGGATAAACATTTGTGGTACTCATTAATTAATTCGGTTCAAAGGCTATATCTAGCAATGCATGTTCAATGGGATCGCTCAATCGCGTAATGATGATGACATCATGTGGCGCAATTCCAGTTGATATAATCGCGGTTTCAGGTTCAATTTTTTCCACTGTCACTGGAATTGTTTTCAGTCGGTTATCTTTTGCCGCATACACCGTATTTTCATAGCTCACAGCCCAACGCGGAAGCGTATAAACTTGTTTGAGTGTTTTTCCTGGGATTTCAACACGGCAAAACATCCCCTCAACCAGGGGTAAAGAATTGTTTTCAGATTTAGCACTGTGGGCATCAACAATAACTGCAAGGGTAATTGTCCGGGTTTGATCATCAAATTTGACGACTCGATTCAATTGACCTTGAAAAAAATGGCCATCCGGGGCTTCGGTCCAGTGAATGCGACACATAACAGGCTCGATATCACCAAACCAGGCCAGTTGGGTTGGTATCTGATTCACTTCCTTGAATGTCAGCCATTTTTGGACATCGCGACTATCAATAGGAACATGAATCTCAAGGGCTTGATCATTGGCCAGTGTCATCAGATGCTGACCAATTTTGACAAACTGTCCCTTTTCCATTTGTACGTATTTAACCCGACCATCAAAAGGCGATTTCACCTGACATCGTCCCAAATTCGCTCGAGCGACATCCAAACGCGCTGTATTGGCTTCGAGAGAATGTTTGGCCTCTTTAATACGTATGGGGTATAACTCAACTGTTTGCATGAGCAGGTGATATTGGTCGGTGGCCATATTGAATTGTTTTTCTGCATTGTCCACCTGGGATTGTGTGCCAACCTTATTGTTGTTAAACAACTGCTTAACACGGTTAAACTCTGCCTTTGATAGTTCCATGTTTCGTTTGCTGGTATTCAGTCGCTTTTTATCGATTGCAAACTGTGTTTTTAAGCGCTGGATGCTATTTTTACCCTGAGCAACCATAGCTTTAAGCTCTTTCACTGCAGCTACATAATTTCTATCATCCACTTGAAATAGAATTTCAGCAGCCTGGATTATTTCGCCAGTTTCAAGTCGGGGGTGGGTATATGTAACTCGTCCAGCGACCTCTGGTGATATTTTGACTTCATCCCTAGCTTTTAATTCTCCATAGCCCTTTATTGTTATAGGCACATCCTTTGGAATCATACGGCGAACCATTACACGAAGGGGCTTTTCGGTATCAAGAGATACTGCCGGAGGTTTTTTGAATTGTTCAAGCAAATTCATTCCAAAAATGCCTGCTGAGAGAACTGCCATACACAGGATTACCCTGATGGTTAATGTGTATTTACGGGTTGTTGATGATGATTTTGTTTCTTCCATAGTTTGTCACCTGTTTGAAAATGTTTGTTAAAGATTTGTAATTGGCAATTGATTATTGCGTTTTTAGTTTAAATATTTTATACTGAATATTCAAGTTTTTTTATTGAAAAAAATGTCCATTAATGTAAGCGATGCGATTAAAACAAAGGCGGAATTCATACTCCGGTTATTGTTTTTAGAAACATTGCGTAGACAAAGTATAACAGAATGCGTTGATTTTCAAAATTAATTTGTTTAAAGCCGGACAAAAAACGAAAATTTTTCGCATAATGCGTAAAGGTTCTCTGATAAATTCAGAAAAACTTGAACACTAAAAAGGTATAGAAAGGAGAAATTAATGTTAAAACAACAAAATAGCATGACGTTGACTCGGTCATTTGTTATGATCAGTCTTATAACAATTGTTGCGATTATTGGATTGGGTATAAAAGAATACACCAGTCAGAAGGCGCACCTGACATCTAAAATGTCATTGTGGTATGATTCCACCAGCGACCGATTGGCAGCAATAATGGCTACGCCTTTATGGAACTTTGATATCGTTCAGTTAATGAATATTACAAAGTCAGAAATCGAACATCATCCGTCAATTTCTAGTATTTTCGTAAAGGAAAAAACAATAACAGGTCAAGAAAAGTTGGTTATCTGTTATAAAAAAGATGCTTCAGGTCAATTGATTTCATGCCAGGAGAAGCCATCGGGGGATATACAAAAACTAAAAAAAATTTCCTATGAAAACAATAATATAGGCAGTCTTGAAATCTCTTTTTCTCAGGAGCAACATCATAAGGAAGCCAGAGATATACTGAAATCTGTGATCTTGCGATATCTATTTTTAATTGTCATTGTGATTGCGGGACTGTTTATGGCAGCGCGGAGCTTATGCTAAAATTGAATACGACTGAGTATTCACGAATATTGTTATGATATGCGTTTAATGTGAAAATCAAGTAATTATTTACATTCCAATTAAATTAACGATGTCCATTTCGATAACAAACTTCTTGAATTTTCAACTAGATATGTTATAGCTTAACGAAATGGACTCAGAATGAGTATGAAGTATCATGCAAAATGCAATAAAATCTCAGGACATGATTGATGCTTTTAAGGAAAGCCTGGAAGCGAGAGATCCAATAAAAGCAAGAGTTATTTTGTCTTATATTGAACAAGTCGAGTATAAAACTCAAAAACGAATCCTGTTTGAACTAATTCGTTATGATGTCAGTTTTCATTTGCCACTTCTGATGTACCTGATGGATCAACATCAAGTCTTTTGTCAAGAATTTACAATCATTGAAGAAACTTTGATCGCGCATGCAGTGGATTATCCCGATATTTTTGCCAATGCCATGCATTCCGACATGATTAAAAATCCGTCCATACTGATCGCAATTGCTGAAAAAGCCGAACAGAATGCAAATGCTTAGGGTTATCAGAAAATATCTCGCATTGGTTGCAATGCTGGATATGTTGCATTGATCCAATTTTAACCATAAATTACAAATAATTATTAATTTCAGCTTGTAATTTATAAGTCTTCAAAAAATAAGGAATTATGTACCATGATGATTGATGATGAAACTTTACAAATTTATGTAGAGGAGTCAGAAGAACACCTGGCAGATATTGAAAAAGATTTATTGACCATCGAAGAGATGGGCGCTGATCTTGATGAGCATTTGGTAAATAAAGTTTTTCGTGCAGCACATTCAATTAAGGGCGGTGCAGGTTTTATGGGTCTTAACGGAATTAAAGAGTTGGCCCATAAGCTGGAAAATGTGCTGGGACTCATCCGTGACAGAGAAATGACCCCCAATTCCGAAGTGGTCAGTGTCTTGTTGAATGGCTTTGATCGCCTCAATGAGCTGATGGAAAATATCAATGGATCCAATGAAATGGATATTTCCAGCCAGTCAACTGCTCTGGAAAATTTGACGCATTCCTCGTTGTCACAAGAAGATATCGAAAGTGTTGATAAAACTATGGATATCTCACTACCAAATGGTCAGGTGATTTTTCAGGTGACTGAATTTGATATGAAGCAGGCCCGAAAAGGAGGTAAGTTTGTTTATCTGGTAGAATTTGATTTGATTCATGATATTCATTACAAGAAAAAAACGCCTCTGGATATTATTACAAAAATTCAGCAAAGTGGTATTCTCATTGAATCAAAAATAGATATTCTCAGCGTCGGAACCCTTGAGGAAGAAACAATTAATCGAATCCCTTTCTATGCGCTTCATGCTTCGATCATTGAACCTGATTTAATAGGTGCTGTTCTTGAGCTGGATGATAAGTATATTCACATTCTTGAAGATAGCTCAGAGATATCAACAGAAAAATCAGCTGAATCTGATACGCCAGCTGTTGAAGAAAAAGTGGAAAAGGAAGCAAAGGAAGTCGCTCCAAAGCTAGAAAAAACTGTTACCGAAAAACAAAGCAAACCCAAAACGATGCCAAAAAAGGATATGAAAAGGTCCTCAGAAGAACCTGAAGCAAAATCTGAAGCCTCTTTTACTAAAGAGACCAGTTTACGGGTCAATATCAGTTTGTTGGATTCTCTGATGAATCTTGCCGGTGAACTGGTTCTCAGTCGAAATCAGTTGATTCAGAGTATAGCATCGAGCAACGAACATGGACTGGATATGGCGAAACAGCGCATTGATATTGTAACATCAGAGCTTCAGGATGCCATTATGCTCACACGCATGCAGCCCATTGGAAAAGTATTTAGTAAATTTCCACGAGTTGTGCGTGAACTGGCCAAGGATCTGAACAAAGAAATTCGGCTGGAACTCGAAGGAAAGGAAGTTGAACTGGATAAAAGCATTATTGAGGGCCTCAACGATCCGCTGACGCATATGATTCGTAATTCCGTTGATCATGGCATTGAAACCCCCTCTGATCGTCGTGATGCTGGCAAGAAAGAATCCGGATTGGTTTTGATGCGGGCGTATCATGAGGCAGGTCAGATCAACATTGAAATTATCGATGATGGAAAAGGAATTGATGGCGATGTTCTTGCCTACAAAGCACTTGAGAAAGGGCTTTTGACTGAAGAACAAGTGGAAACCATGTCTGATAAGGACCGAGTGAATCTGATTTTTCTCCCTGGCTTCTCAACAGCCAAGACAATCAGTGATGTTTCCGGTCGGGGTGTGGGCATGGATGTGGTCAAATCCAACCTGGATGCCCTGGGTGGGGTTGTTGATGTTCAGTCTATTGTGGGCGAGGGCACGACTTTCCGGATAAAATTGCCATTGACTTTGGCCATTGTTCCCAGCCTTTTGGTTTCAGTTAATGAAGAACGTTTTGCCATTCCTCAAGTGAATCTTGATGAACTATTGCGAATTCCGGCCGGTCAGATAAAAGAGCGAATTGAAGTCGTTGGTGATGCCCGAGTGGTTCGTCTTCGTGAAGATTTACTACCTGTTTTGAGCTTGACCGATATTTTAGGACTTGAAGAGAAGGCGTTGAGCAAAAAACAGGCGGTCAATATTGCTGTTGTTTCTGCGGGGTCTTTGAAATATGGCTTGATTGTTGATCAGCTCCATGACTCAGTAGAAATCGTAGTTAAGCCATTGGGGCGCCATTTAAAATCATGTACAGAATATGCCGGTGCAACAATTCTTGGGGATGGTCGTGTGGCCCTTATTCTGGATGTTAGCAATATGGCATCCAGAGCAGAATTGACCAATATTGAGGGCAGTATGATGGCCAAAAATGAAACAGAAAATGAACTCAAGCCGATACATGTTGGAGATATCGAGTTGTTTCTGCTATTCCGATCTGCTAAAACAGAACAGTTTGCGGTTCCATTGAATCTGGTGTCACGCATTGAAAGGATCAAGGCGCACCAAATGGAAAAACTCGGTGATCGTTATGTGATTCAATACATGGGAGGCAGTATTCCGCTGTTCGCCATGCATGAGGTGGCAGCGGTCAAACCGCTGGATGAACAGCAAACCTATATTGTCATCGTATTTATCATTTCGGGCAAGGAATTTGGTCTATTGGTCACAGGTCCATTGGATACGGCTGAGGTTGCTGTCAATGTTGATGATCGGGTTTTTAAACAACCCGGAATTTTGGGTTCGATGGTTATTGCAAAACATACCACATTAATCGTTGATATTTATGGCTTTATTAAGACGATCCAACCCCAATGGTTAGAAAATGAAGAAGCTGTGGAATCAAAAAATAATACGCTCCTTTTGGTTGAAGATGCTGCATTTTTTAGAGAACAGGTTCGAGCAATTCTGACGGATGAGGGTTTTCATGTCATTACCGCTGAGGATGGTGCCATTGCTTGGAATTTGCTCCAGAAACATGATGAAGAAGTGTCAATTGTGGTAACCGATATTGAGATGCCCAATATGAATGGGTTTGAACTTACGCAGAAAATCAAGAAAGACCCGCGATTTTCAGAGCTTCCAGTCATTGCTGTAACTTCGCTGTCAGAGGAACGTCATCGAATAGAAGGCAAAAAAGTGGGGATTGATGATTACCAGTTGAAGCTGGATCGACAAAAATTGATTGACAGTATTAATACGTTTCTGAGTTAACCATAAGAAAGCGCAAAGTCAACTGCTGGTAAAAAGCCCTGAAGAATAAATTCCCTCATTTGATATTTGCCATTTTTTCTTGTTCCCACGTGGGGCGTGGGAACAAGGGCTACATTTTACTTATCTGCAACACAATAAGCAGTCTGTGACTCAGTCAGATCAAAACAAAAACAATAAATAAATATTTATACTAATGGAGATGACTGATGACAAAATTATTGCAAAAACAAAAAATCTATGAATTATATTCCATGCTTTTTTTTCAAAATTTTTATTCAGACAAAGATTCTCAGTCGAAAACAGTGATAAGACCTATAAATGATCAGTTTTCGGAAGATCCGATGGCTAAAACGGATCATGATGAATCCCTTGAAGGGATGGCAGTCAGCGAGGACGAATATTGGGAAAAATACTATACCGACACCCCTTATGAATGGAATGCGGGTATTCTGGAGGTGAAGCCGATGAGCGATTATCGCGGTAATTTATTAAAAATCTTTTTTGAAGATCTGATCCGTGAATATCGAAATTTGAGCATTCAATTTCAACAGATATCGCTTGAAATTGGTTTTCAGATGTTTCTGAGAAAAGGTAAAAAAATCCGAAAGCCCGATATCGGTTTTGTGGGTCCGGATTCATTGCAAATGGCATTAGATGATTGCACCTACAAAGGCATATTTGATTTGTGCGTGGAGTTTTTATCAGACAGTCGGCCATCGGAGGTCAAGCGAGATACTGAAGAAAAGTACGAAGAGTACCAGGAAGCAGGGGTGAAAGAGTTTTTTATTTTGGATAGAAATGAAACTCACACGGCTTTTTATCGTTTAAATAAAAATGGCATCTATGAAGCAATCGACACATCGGATGGTGTGGTGCGATCAGAAGTCTTGCATCAGTTTCAATTTCGGATCGAACATTTGTATACCCGTCCAGACTTGAATGAATTAATCAATGATCCGGTTTATCACCATTATGTCAAGCGTGATTATCAGGAAGAAAAAAAACGCGCTGAGGTCGAAAAAGAACGTGCAGGGATTGAAAAAAATCGCGCAGATAATGAAAAGAATCGCGCAGATAGTGAAAAAAATCGCGCAGATAGTGAAAAAAATCGCGCAGATAGTGAAAAAAAACGAGCGGATCATACAGTTAAATTGCTTGAGGAGGAAAAAAAACGCGCTGAAGCATATAAACAAAAACTGGAAGAACTGGGAATTGTATTATAAAAACTATTTAGAAATGCTCGAAAAATATATTCCT
>Ga0272440_1002987_pt1 | contig 12873 bp, 5 predicted proteins | sample SSMMMBAug17_FD_192440 | JGI IMG/M metagenome (GOLD analysis project Ga0272440, IMG submission 192440) | Marine sediment archaeal communities from Little Sippewissett salt marsh, Falmouth, MA, United States - SSM-MMB-Aug17 | ecosystem: Environmental > Aquatic > Marine > Wetlands > Sediment ...
AAAGATTTGATTAAACCAATAATATCACGACCACCAAAAGCAGTAAGGCTTGGAAAAGGGAAACCTAAATGGTGCTATGTATTAAGTGTTGAAAGCAAAGAATAATTATGAAGCCATACTTAAAAACGGCATGGCAAAAATTCAGAGATTTTTAATCTGTCATGTCAAACAAGAAGATTTTTTAAATGCTCTTCTGGGAAATGACCCCCAAAAAAATAAAATTGTCCAGGACGGATTGTCATCAAAAAATCTGGAACGAACAAAATCAAAAATACGAAACAGGAGGCTTGTAAGATTCAGGGGTTTGAGATTTGAAATTGTGCGGACACTGTCCGCACAATTTTATAAACTTGAAAAGACTGAATAATCAAAATCTTTATAAAAGGGAGGAATCGTTTGCAGCAACTATATCATACGGTTTTGAATAAGTTTATGTTGTATTGCTCTACAAGGATTTGCATCAAATACAAAAGCATAAATAATATAATGGTGTTTTAATTCCAAATCGAACTTAATCTTTATTAAATTTTATGAGCAGCAAGAACAAGTTCCGCTTCCTCCACCGTTTCTATTGCCTCTTTTATTACCACTTCCATTACCACTACCGTTTTTAGCAAGTTCTGGGGCTGGTTTAGAGACACCATCCAAAAAAGAGCAACTTCCATCTCCGCCGCCATTTCTATTACCTCTTTTATTACCACTTCCGTCACCACTGCCATTTTTAGCATAGTCTGGTTCAGAAACTTCTGGCTCAGAGATTTCTGGTCTATCAGGTCTATTCATTCCACGCCACAGAGGCATACCTGTTTCTAAATCACGAAGCTGAACATACTGGCCATTTACAGTAATTGTCATGATAACATTTCGCAATACATCATCATGTTCAACAGTCAATCCAGTTGCAATTACTTCATCATCAACTGCTGGCAAAGTCATTCCCAAATCTTCCCAAAATCCCACAGGGCCTATTCCTGATAATACAACATCACCTTCATCTGTACTAACAACTATTTCTCTAATATCTGGAACTTCTGTAATGATTCCACTGTAACTAAAAGGAGTACCTGATAAAAGATGATTTGCTTTATCCCAAAGAGGTTCGCCTGTTTCTGGATCACGAAGTTGTACTTCCTCTCCATCAAATATAACTGACATAGCAATATTACGCTCACCCCTCATTGAAGTCACTGTAAAACCACTAACTTCAATTTCATCGCCTTCAGCAGGAGGTTCAATTCCCAGGCTGTCCCAATAAGCAAGAGGCCCTAAACCATTCACTACAACATTTCCATCAACTGTTTCAATTTCTGTTCCCTGTGGCCCTTTTTCAAAACTCAGGACAGTACCATTAAATGTAAATGCTGTACCAGAAAGGATATCAACAGGATTTTCGCCTCTTGGGCCATGTCCTGGACCTCCCTTACGAGCAAAACTAAAACCAGTTGTTAATCCAATAACCATACAAACTAAAATACTTTTCTTTAAAATTGACTTCATTTTAAAATCCTCCATTTTATAAAATTTTTAATTTGGGATTTAATTATCCCCATTCACAATGTTTGAAGATTAGTATATCAACAAGCATGCCAAAATTTTATTTCTAATATAACAAGTATCTTATCCTAATATAAGGTAAAAATTATGCCCAAAAAATTCGACAATTAATTGTTGTTTTATAATTTTTAATTTAATTTTATTTTTAATATCAAGGATTTAGAAAAATTCGACACTAATGTCGATGTAAAACAGGGTTTGTCGAATATTTACGAAAAGGTGTTTTGTAAAATTCAGAGCTTTGAGTGTGAATAAAAATTGGAGGCCATAATTTGTGACCTCCAATCGATAATACAGAAATTGATTTGACTATAAACAGTTTATTTGTTAATACTTATTCCTTAACCAAACAATAAAGGAAACTTATGAAAAAATTATCGATCATTATTTTAATCCTGATTATTTCTGTTTTTCAGTCTTCCGTTTTTCAGTCTTCCGGCATTTTTGCTAATGACCAGGAAATAGTCCTTGGAATTGTGGATTCAAGCACATCACCTTCCTTGTTTAAAGAGGGAATTAATCTTGCAATTTCATCATTAAATCATGTGGGCGGAACATTGGGTAGAAAATGGCGAACCATTGTTTTTGATGATGAGAACAGCCCTAAAAAAGGGCAGAGTATTGCGGAAAAGCTGGCTTCTAATCCTGATGTTGTTGCTGTTATTTGTCATAGGCATGCCGATGTTGCTTTGGCAGCATCTATTATTTATAAAAAAGAAAAAAAATTATTTATTTCACCTGGTAATGATATTAACCTATATGGTGGAAACTGTATTTTCAGATATGGCCTTGATGATAAAACTAAGGCTGAAAAAATTGCAGATTATGCCTTTGATAACCATTTTCGCAAAATTGTAATATTCAACTATTATGACTCATATGAAAAAGCTTTTGCTGATCTTTTTGCCAAACAGGTTAATGATAAACAGATGGTCATTGTGAATCGAAAATCTTTTTCATCATGGGATCAAAATTTTACGCCTATGATTTCAGATGCTGTAAATCATGGTGATTTTGATGCTATATTTATTTCAGGACAGCTTCCCCTTGCGGGTTATGTAATACAACAGATCAGAGAAATGGGGATAATGGTGCCCATTCTTGGCACTGATAACCTGGACTCGTCCAGCCTTTCAATCATTGCTGGTAAATCTGCAGAAGATACAATTGTTCCCACTATTTTTGACCCAACAAATCCTGTAAAAAAAATTGAAATTTTTGTGAATGATTTTCAATCCAAAACCGGAATGATACCAGATACATGGGCGGCTATGGGCTATGATACTGTTAAGCTGATTGCAGAAATCATTGAAAAAAGTCAATCTTTTGATCCTGTTGTTATTGATAATAATTTACGCTTTATTAAACAATGGGAAGGTGTTGTTGGTAGTTATACTTTGCTTAAAGATGGTATTATAATACCACCATCCTATTTTTTTAAACGATTTCATAATGGTGGTTTTGAATTTTCAAAACGAGTGATTAAAGAAAAAAGTAAATTTGAATTAATCAGAGAAATTACCCTGTGTCTTCCCATTCAGGCAGAAATTAAAACCCTTGATCCTTCTTTTACTGAATATTCTTCTGTCCAACAACTTTTAAATCTCATATTTACAGGTCTGACGGGCTTTGATAAAAACAATAAACTTACTCCTTTATTGGCGTCTTCATGGGAACATAGCGATAACCACAAAGTATATACCTTTAAGTTAAGAAAAGATGCGTTTTGGTCAGATCAAAAACCTGTAACAGCTCATGATGTGGTTGCAAGCCTTCAACGAAATATTCAGACCCGTTTTTCCTGTCCAGGTACAAAGTTTCTTTATACCTTAAAAAATGCAAAAGCAATTCATGAGGCTATCATTAAGGATGTATCCAAACTGGGTGTTAAGGCAATAGATGACACAAGTGTTGAATTTAATCTTGAGCATCCCCTGGCATATTTCCCTGAACTATTAACCCTTCCTGTTTTTTGGCCCTTGCCATCATCAATTATTCGTGATATAAATTCTTTTAAAGGGCTTAAAAATATTATTACAAATGGGCCTTATAAACTGGTGTTTTATGAGCCTGATTATTTATTAATTTTTAGAAAAAATGAGACATTTTTCAATAAAAAATCCATTCAGATTCCAGAGATTCGTTTTTATGTTATCCCTGATGGCATCCTTGGGGTTGATCATTTTGTTAATAAAAGCCTGGATGCTCTCCCATCATCTTTTTTAGAAATACCAAAGGATGTATTACCATATATTAGATCTCATCCTTATCTAAGACAACAGTATTATAAATTTGTAGGAAGCACTGTTTATTCCTTATGTTTCAATTCTAATATCCCCCCTGTTGATGACATATACATTAGAAAAGCAATTATGGCATCCATTGATACATATAGATTGACAAGCATTATTACAGCCTGCGGAGAATATCCCACAAATTCCCTTGTTCCGTCGGTTAAGGATGCCAAAGTTAACTTTACCTTTAATCCTGAGGAAGCCCAAAACAGGCTTATTGAAGCGGGATTCCCTGACGGCAAAGGTTTTCCACGCTTATTTATTTCTTATGAGGATGAGAATGATAAAAAAGTAGCAAAGGGTATTGCTGATATTATCAGCCACCATTTGCATATTGACATTGTTTTGGCAGAAAATAAACCTGCCCATCTCACTCTTGTGAATCGAAAAGCCCGATATTATCCTGGAGAATATCTGGATAATTTGTTTGTACTGAATCCTTCTCATGAAACTCTGTCAGAATCATTTAAAAAAGTTAAGCTTTTATCAGAACAGCTTAGACTTGAAAAAAATTCTCAAAACATAAAAAATCTGATTACAACAGTAGAAAATATCATAATTCAAAAAGAGGCAATTGTAATGCCGCTTTTTGTAAGCTGCCATCATTCATTGCTGGCCCCGCGTGTCAACGATTGGAAGAATCGTTTTCAAGGACAGCATCGTTTGTGGCAGTGGTCTTTACGAAAGGTTGTAAATATAAAGTAATTGGAAATAAAAACTGGTGTGTCCTTCCGGTAAACCCGCGTAACATATTATTCAAGAATATGCCAGAAGCCTTGAACAACAGGACATGCAATATAAACTCTTTGCAAAAAAAGTTATAGACTTGGCTAGTTCCTTTAAGGAAGATGCAATGTTATCTTTTATCGAACAATATATGGAAAAAATATAATATAATAATACAATAGAAAGGAGAGGATGATGATGTTTAAAAAAATGAATCTAAAGAATCGAATGCTGATTTCCATCAGTCTTGTTACATTCCTGGCCTTTGCCATTACCATTGCCTTTGTTTCCATCAAAACAAGAGATATGGCAATAAGCGAGGCTAAAAAATTGGCAGAAGAAATGGCTTTTCGGTACGGAGCTAAGGTTCAAGCCAGACTTGAGGTGGCCATAGATGCAGCACGTTCCCTGGCTCAAACCTTTGAAGGAATTAAGAAAAGTAATACTACCTCAAGAAGTCTTTTAGACGAGATACAAAAACAAATTCTTGAAAGAAATAAAGATTTTATTGGTGTATGGACATGCTGGGAACCCAATGCATTTGATGGTAAAGACAGTGAGTATGCTAATAGCAAAGGACATGACAACACAGGACGATATGTTCCATATTGGAACAGAGGAGGTGGAAAAATAGATGTTGAACCACTGATTGATTACGAAGTTGAAGGTAATGGAGATTATTATCTTCTTTCTAAACGAAGTGGGAAAGAAACCATTCTTGATCCTTATAAATACCCTATTGGAGGAAAAGAAGTATTGATAACAAGCCTGGTTGCACCTATAATAAACCAGGGAAAAGTTTTAGGTGTTGCAGGTATCGACATCAGCTTAACAGAATTTGAAAAATTAATAGCTCAAATAAAGCCTTTTGAAGTTGGTTATGGATACATTGTTTCAAATAATGGGCTTTTAGTTGCCCACCACAAAAAACAAATTATTGGAAAAGATTTCATTTCACGCCAACCTAAGGATATGCAACAACCTATAGCCAATGCTATTAAACGCGGCAAAAAATTTAGCTTATTCAACAAAGCCACTGGTATAAACCGCTACCAGGTACTCACACCTATTACTATTGGCAAAACATCAACCCCCTGGACATTTATTATCAGTATTCCTACTGAAAAAGTCATGAAAGAAGCCAACCGCATAATGTGGCTCACTATTATAATTGGTACTATTACACTGCTGGTGCTGATGGTCGTGGTATTTTTTATTGCCAGAGGAATTTCTGGCTCCATAGGCATTATTTCAGATGAACTAAATGAAGGGACTAACCAGGTAGTGTCCGCAGCTGGCGAAATTTCATCTTCCAGTCAACAATTGGCCAAAGGCGCTGCTGACCAGGCAGCTTCAATTGAAGAGACATCAAGTTCTATGGAAGAAATGTCCTCAATGACCAAACAAAATGCTGAAAATGCAGACCACGCCAATAAGTTAATGAGTGAAGCCAATGAAATATTCACTAATGCCAATACTTCAATGACAGAACTGACCGATTCAATGGAAGCTATCAGCAAAGCCAGTGAGGAAACTTCAAAAATCGTCAAAACCATTGATGAAATTGCTTTTCAAACTAACTTATTGGCCCTTAATGCAGCAGTAGAAGCAGCCCGAGCAGGTGAAGCAGGAGCTGGATTTGCAGTGGTGGCTGATGAAGTACGCAATTTAGCAATGCGCGCAGCCAATGCTGCTAAAGATACGGCCGGCTTGATCGAAGGCACGGTCAAAAAGACTCAATTAGGCTTTACTCTAGTAGGCAAAACCAATGAAGACTTTCAATTGGTAATGAAAAGTACTGATGAAATTGGGAGTTTAATTACTAAAATTTCCACTGCTTCCTCTGAACAAGCCCGGGGGATTGAACAGATTAACAATGCAGTAAATCAAATGGATAGTGTTGTGCAGCAAAATGCAGCCAACGCCGAAGAATCTGCCAGTGCATCTGAAGAATTGAATGCTCAGGCTGATCAAATGAAAGCTTTGGTCAATCAGTTGACAGCACTAATTAGTGCTCAGGAACAGATGGATTTAGAAGAGTAGGAAACTAAATGAAAAATGACTTAAAATCAAAAAGGAGCACGATTATCTTCTAAAATAACTAATATAATTACGTGCGGGCAGATATGTCCGCACGCCTTATAGGCCTAAAAGTAGCGTAGCTACCATTTAGTGACAACTCGAATTCCTATTGCATGTTTTCCGAAAGGACACAAAATAGCCATATTGATTCATCACCAAAATGGCCATTTTTGTCTTTTTTATATAAATTAATTTTTAAAATTAATTGTTTGAATAAAACAAGAATCATCACCCTCATCAATATCTACATAAATACAGCCATCTGAACCTACAACTTCACCAGCTGGTGTGTAACTACATTGATCTTTATCGTCAGTAACGCCATCACCATCGGTATCTTTTTGACAATCGGCACATCCATTTGCATCAACACTTTCACCTTCTGGTGTATCAGAACATGTGTCCTCCTCATCAGTAACGCCATCATCATCAATATCATCCATAGAAAGCCAATGGAGTATATTGAGGGTAAACTGAAGATTTTCAGTTGCCTCCGCATTATTCATCCCCTGCTTAAAATAAGGGTCTGTGGTGGAAATCTGCGCTGAAAACATTTCAGCTTCCCCAAATACAGCAACACGTCCTTGTTCAAGTTCTAATGCTGCACCCTGTAGCATTCCAGAGCTATTCAGGACTTGCGTAGTCAAAGTAAATCCATCGGCTTCAGTTGGATAAAGTGAAAGAGTTCCCTCTGGTAATATCATCAGTTTATCTGCGGTACTTTCGTATTTTAGCCAGAATGCCTGTCCTGTGAAACTTACAACCTTACTTACAGCTTCTGAAAAATTTCTTCCCATTACAATTGAACTATTGGATAATGTATTATTATCTGTTGTGAATGTGATCATGTTATGTTGAGCATCTTCTGTTTCACCTGCTAAACAATAACCATTTGAAAATATGAAGCCAAAATTCCACCCTAATTTTTCAGCAGCTTTTGGAAATGGATAATGATCAGCAATTAGCATTAAAGATCCGCCACCTTTAACCCAGGTATCTAATGCTTTAATTTCTGCTGTTTCAAATGCATCGCCAATCTCTCCGTTCCAGTTTTCATATCCCACATTTGATATATGAAGAGCATTTGCAATGACAAGAATATCAATTCTTTCTAAATTTGCCCCGGTAAAAGTTTGTGTATTACTTTCTACCTGGTAACCGTCATTGGTTAATAATTCAGCAAATTTTAGAAATCTTCCATCTTTTGTATGGAAGTTATTGTGTGCTTCATCAATAGCGACCACAGGTCCCTGCCCGTAAATATATGTTGGATTTGTAACTATCGGATCAAAATTCGGGTCAGTTATTTGATCATCGCTTGCCCAGGAAGTACCTGAAACAGTTAAACCAAGCACCATTACCATTATTAATAATGGTTTTGTAAATCGATTTAAAATCATTCTGTTCTTTCCTTTCCTCCAAAATATTTTTAGTAATATATTATAGTTTACATGCCAGACATAATCTGTAATACATGAATGACTTCCTCCAGACCAATCTTGTCATCTAAAATTTTTTGAATAGAAGAACATCCATCGGCATCCACACTTACTCCTTCTGGTGTATCTGAACATAAATCATTTTTATCAGTAACACCATCACCATCGGCATCATCACTAATTAATTTAGAAAGCCAATGGGCTACGTTGAGGGCAAACTGAAGATTTTCAGTTGCATTCTCATTATTCATCCCCTGCTTAAAAACAGGCTCAGTCGCTGAAAGCTGTGCTGAAAACATTCCAGCTTCCCCAAATACAGCAATACGTCCCTGTTCAAGTTCTAATGTTGCACCCTGTAACATTCCACCATTATGCAGTACTGGAGTGGTTAAGGTAAATCCGTCAGCTTCAGTTGGATACAGTGAAAGAGTTCCCATTCTTAATGTCATCAGTTTTTTTGCAGTACTTCCGGGTGCCAGCCAGAATGCCTGTCCTGTGAAACTTACGGCCTTACTTACAGTTTCTGATAAACTTCTTCCCTGTACAATTGAACTGGTAGATAACGTATCATCATCTATTGTGAATTCGATCATGTTATGCAGATCATCACTTTGTCCTATTAAAAGTGGAGAATTGGCCCTGAAACAATACCCATTTGAAAATATAAAACCAAAACGAAGCCCTAAATTTTCAGCAGCTTTTGGAAACGGATAATGATCAGCCATCAGCATTAAAGACCCACCGCCTTTAACCCAGGTTTCTAATGCGTCAATTTCTGATGTTTCAAAAGCAGCTCGAATTTGTCCATTCCAGTTTTCGTATCCCACATTTGATATATGAAGAGCATTTGCAATGACAAGAATATCGATCCCTGCTAAATTTGCTTCGGTAAAAGTTGCTGTATTACTTACTACCTGATAACCATCATTGGTTAATAATTCAGCAAAGGTTTGAAATCTTCCATCCTTTGTATGGAAATTATTATGTGCTTCATCAATAGCTACAACAGGCCCCTGTCCGGATTCATATGTTGGATTTGTAACTGTCGGAGTAAAATCCGGGTCAGCTATTTGCGCATCACTTGCCCAGGAATAACCTGATACAATTAAGCCAAGCACCATCATTATTAATAATGGTTTTGTAAATCGATTTAAAATCATTCTTTTCTTTCCTTTCTCTCTAAAAAGTTTTTTAATAAGAGGCTTAATGGACTTTTTCAAAAAAAAAATTTTGGAATCATGTAGGGTGCAACACAAAAAAGTTGCACTTTTTTCTTAGCCCTGAAAGGGCGACACATATTACAAATTTTCATAATATTATGTAACGCCCTTTCAGGGCTAAACCTTATTAATTCTTTACCCAGGGCGTTGCCCTGGGCTGGTATTTATCGCCCTTTCAGGGCTAAGAAAGGCACTTATATCTACTTTCCAAAGTCTTTTTCTTGAAAGTTCACTAAATAAACCCCGACTAACCATAGTTTACCCAATGTATTTAATAAAAAAGCATCATCAGTTTTACCATCATACATGGTTTTTAATGATGGTAAAACAATACAATCCTGGTTATTACTAAACCCGGAATGTTGAAAAACAAAGCTGCCTAAGCTTTGGCCAGGCCCGACTTCCAAAAAAATTCTTCCTGGTGTTTGAAGTAATTCACCAATTCCATCTATAAAACGTGCGGTTTGACATGTATGCTGTGCCCAGTAATGGGGGTCAGTTGCCTGGGCTTCATTGATCCATGTGCCTGTTACGTTTGATAAATAGGGAATTACAGGTGGTTTAAGATTTATGTTGCGCATCATTTTTGTTAATGGCTCCCTTATTGGTTCCATTAACTTTGAATGAACCGCATGTGTATTTTGAAGACGTCTGAATAAAATACCCTGATCTGTTAAGGTCTTCTCAAGATCATCAATGCTTTCAGGTGTGCCTGCTATAACACATTGTGAATCTGTGCTCAATATCGCAATGGAATGAGATTCATCTAAATGCGGCAGGATTTCAGTTTCTGATAAAGGAACTGCAAGCATGGCACCTTCTGGCAAATCCTGAATCATCTTTGCTCTTTTTGCAATAAATGGTAAGACATCTTCCAGGGAAATTACTTCAGATAAACAAGCAGATACATACTCTCCAATACTATATCCAATTGTTGCCTGAGGTTTAATGCCCCAACTCTTCCATAAATTTGCCAGGGAATAATTAACGACAAAAACGCCTGTATGACTGAAAACAGGGAGGTTCAGTTTTTGAGTATTTTTATCAACTGGACCTCGCTGCAACATTCTTCTTAAATCCAAGCCTCCTTGTGATGGTTTAGATTTATCTTTATCTTGTTTGACAAAAAGAACATTTCGTAAATCTTCTTCTAAATGGGGTAATAAAATATCACAACATTTATCAAATTGATTACGATATACAGGCTCTAAGTCATATAACCTTTTTGACATATTAATATAATGATCCCCTACACCAGGAAATAAAAATGCAATGGGCCTGTGTGCTTTTTTATAAATACTTGTGTAAACCCTTTTTTTATCATTTTTTTCTAAAATTTCAAGGCAATCATCCTTGTTTTGACAGACCAGCATTCGTCTATGTTTTAAGGCCTGTTTTTTTCTTAATTCTTTAAAAATTTGTTGTAAGTCTATATCATCTGTTTTAAGATTTTTGATTAATTTTTTGGTCTCATTTTCCAGCTCTTCTTCTGTTTTTCCAGATAAAAGTACTAAATGGTTTTCAAAGCAATCAAGTGAAATTTTAGATTCTATAGTTGTTTTATTTTTGCTGTGTTGCTCAATTTTTGTTTCTAATTCAACATTTTTCTTTTTGTTAAGACCTGGATTTTTTTTAAGATCAACATTTTCTTTAATGATGCTTTTTTCTACCTGTGCTTCCTGAACAGGTTTATTACTCAGGAATTTTAATTGTTGAAAAACAACTGTTGCAATTGAATCTGATGCTGCCTTTAATTGCTGGGCCATAATACGAGGTAATACCGGGTTTGATTGATTTGTTTTTAATTGATTCATATCTGATTGATCTATATTGGGTTGAACTGTATTACTTTGTTTTATTGTTTTTTTAACTGATGTAGAATCTTTCACATGAACAGGCACATGAACAGGCGCATGAACAGGCACTGGTTCAATAATCTCTTTGTCCACCCAATATCTTTTTCTTTGGAATTGATAAGAAGGCAATTGAACTCTTTTTCTAATATATTCATTATCAAAATTTTCCCAATTAATATCTGCGCCTTCAATATATAACAAAGACAAATTATTGACAAGTGTTTCCCATTCATCTCTATTTTTTTCAAAAGCTGATAAGTTTTTTATTCCATTTAATTGATCATTGGAAACAGTTGAGCCCAGCTCAATAATATATTCTGATTTATGATCTTTTATTGTTTGAATATAGTCTGTTTTTTTTCCTGAAATAATTTTTATTTGGGCTTCAGAAACATTATCTGGGGTAGTTTCATTTAAAATTGTTTCTATTGCCTGTTCAAGGGTATATTTACCTGCAATACATGCAGCAGCAATTTCACCCACACCATGTCCCATTAGATTTGAAGGTTTTATTCCCAATGATTGCCAGAGTTCTGACAGGGCAAACTCAATTGAAAAGGCTGCCAATTGAATATGTTTTTTCGGAAGAGAATCAATCTTATTGTAAAGAATCGAGTTTAAGGAAATATTGTACGTATCCTGTACAATATTATGACAAAGGTCAATAGATTTTTTAAATATTGGCTGTGTATGGAATAATTCCTTTCCAATGCCAATAAAGTTTTTGTTTTCTTCTGGAAAATAAAAAGTAATTTTTAGCTGTCTTGTTGATTGTTCTTTTGAAAATAATCCATCAGCATCACCAGAGGCAAGATCTGAGTTCTTTAGATAAAAATCCAGTTTTTTCTGTAATTGCGAGATGGAATTGACTGTGACAGATATGCGAAAATTAAAATGATCCCTGCCTGTATTGGTTGTATAGCAAATATTTTCAATTTTTTCTTGAGGATTTGTCTTTAAATACTCGCAATAGTTAATAAGTAAATCATGCAGGGCTTTTTCAGTTTTTGCAGAAAGGGTAAATATATGAACAGGTCTTTTAAATGTTTCTTCCTTTGCTTCAATTTCAGATAAGCCCTCAATAATAACATGTGAATTGGTTCCGCTGATACCAAAAGAGCTTACACCTGCAATTCGTCGTTGTTCACCACGGGGCCAGGGAATATTTTCAGAGGCTACTTTTATGTTTCCTTTTGACCAATCAATTTTAGGCGATGGAGTTTTGAAATGTAAATTGGAAGGAATTTCATTATGCTGAAGTGATAAAACAGTTTTGATTAAGCCAGCTACACCAGAAGCCGCATCTAAATGTCCAATATTTGTTTTCACTGAACCCAATATTAAAGGATCATCCATTGATCGATCTCCAAAAACTGCATCAATGGCATTAAACTCAATGGGATCACCAAGAGTTGTCCCGGTTCCATGTGTTTCAATAAAATGAATATCCGAAGGTTTTAGCCTGGCATTTTTGAGAGCCTGTCTGATGACATTTTCCTGGGCAATCTCATTGGGTACAGTTATACCACTTGCTGGCCCGCCATGATTTACGCCCGTTCCTGTAATCAAGGCAAGTATATTATCATTGTTGGATAGTGCATCAGATAAACGTTTAAGAACCACAATGCCGCAGCCTTCACCTAAAACCAATCCATCTGCATCAGCATCAAAGGTTTTACATTCTCCTGATGGAGAAAGGGTA
>Ga0272440_1002988_pt1 | contig 12871 bp, 2 predicted proteins | sample SSMMMBAug17_FD_192440 | JGI IMG/M metagenome (GOLD analysis project Ga0272440, IMG submission 192440) | Marine sediment archaeal communities from Little Sippewissett salt marsh, Falmouth, MA, United States - SSM-MMB-Aug17 | ecosystem: Environmental > Aquatic > Marine > Wetlands > Sediment ...
ATGGTATTTCTATGCTAAATGATTTGAGTTTATCAGAGAACAGTATTTTTGCAGTTGGAGAAAATGGAACAATTCTTCATAATAATGCTCAAAATTGGTATCAAATGGAGTCATGCTCTTTATCAAATTTTGATAAAGTATGGTCATGCTCTGATCATATATTTGCAGTTGATTATTTAAATATGACTTATATGTATAATGGCAATGGATGGATGGAAATGAATAAATGCAATTCAACTGTACCTATTAAATATAACTCTGTCTGGATAAGCAGCAAAAAAGATGTTTTCTTAGCTGGCTTTAATGGAATTATATTATATTCCCATATAGATAATCAATTGAGATCTTTTAATATCTTTGAATCATCAATTTTTAATGAAAAAAATCAAAGATGTGACTGCAATAATAATGGTAGGATTGAAATAGATGATGTTATTTATATGATTAAAAACATGAAATAAAAAATAGCATCTGATTTATGAATTAATATATTAGAATCAATTAGTTATAAAATCGTTTTGTTTTTCCGATACATAAACATATATATTCATGTGCAATTATTTTTAGATGTGCAATTATTTTTAGATGTGCAATTAAATAATTCTATTTTAGAACATAAGATAAAAAGCGTATTTTGGTATTAATTCAACTTAGATAATTCTTATCATCTTTAAATTTCGGGGGACTCAGCGCTGAAAGCACGAATTATTATAACCCAGGGCGTATCCCTGGGATTACGTTAAACCATGATCTTAGCCCTGAAAGGGCTAATTAATATACGAATTAATTAATGCTCCCTTTCAGGGCTAAAATTATCGTAGTTCATTACCCAGGGCTTCGCCCTGAATGTTGTTGAATTAAGACTGGAGTCCCAAATCTTTAGATTTGGGAGTGTATAATACATACAATTTAATATATAAACAAATACTTGTTTTTGTTGAAATTATTTCACGCCCAAATCTAAAGATTTGGGACTTCAATTCTTAATTCATCAGCATTGGGCTTCGCCCTGGGCTATAATAATTCGCACCTTCGGTGCTTAAGTTTGTATATTTTTATCAATCTACCCCAAAATTAAAGAAGATACGATAATTCTTTAAACCATAATATAAACTTTTTTTAAGCTCAATAAGATAAGATAGGAATATTGCAAATCTGGTAATTTTGAAAGAAATGGTTCCATATGGATATCTTAATATCCTTTATTCATTTCATATTGTGTAATATAATAATTATATTATTATATTATTTATAAATAAATAAAATTTTGGAAAGGATTATTAAATGCACTATATATACAATTTAATAATAACATTCATTATTGTTTATTGTTCTGGATTTTTTTCATATGCAATGCCATGTGTATCTGAGGAAGAAAAACAAGCATTAATTGATTTTTATTACAGTACAGGTGGAGATAATTGGATAAATAAAGATAATTGGTTGTCTGATGATGATGTTTGTAAATGGTATGGCATAGTATGCTCTTTGTATGAAATAGGAAGTGAAGAATGTTATGTTTTTAGTATTTCTCTTCCAAAAAATAATTTAGTTGGTAAAATTAATGATAGTTTTGATCGACTTCAAAATTTAACTTATTTAAAGTTGTCTGGTAATCAGTTGACAGAGTTACCTGAAAATTTTGGCAATCTATTTAATCTTTCAGAATTAAACCTGAATAATAACCAATTGACTGACTTGCCAGAAAGTTTTGGCAATCTTAATAATCTTTCACTTTTAGCTATTGGGGGCAATCAATTGACTATCCTACCCGACGGTTTTGGCAATCTATTTAATCTTTCAGAATTAATCCTGAGTAATAACCAATTGACTGACTTGCCAGAAAGTTTTGGCAATCTTAATAATCTTTCACTTTTATTTATTAATCACAATCAATTGACTAACTTGCCAGAAAGTTTTGTCAAACTTAATAATCTTTTTGATTTAATAATTTTTAACAATCAATTGACTAACTTGCCAGAAGGTTTTGGCAAACTTAATAATCTTTTTAATTTATATATTTGTAACAATCAATTGACTGGCTTGCCAGAAAGTTTTGGCAGCCTTAATAATCTTTATTGGTTATCTATTGAGAACAATCAATTGACTAGTTTGCCAGAAAGTTTTGGCAATCTTAATAATCTTTCACTTTTAAAAATTGAGGACAATCAATTGACTAACCTACCTGATAGTTTTGTAAATCTTAGTAAACTTTCAAAATTATATCTGAAAAATAACCAATTAACTATGCTACCTGATAATTTTGGCAAACTTAATAATCTTTCAGAATTATACCTGTATAATAACCAATTGACTGAGTTACCTGAAAGTTTTGGCAATCTTAGTAAGCTTTCCATTTTAAATATATATAACAATCAATTAACTAATTTGCCTGATACCTTTTGCAATCTTGAAAGTCTTTCTGATTTAGAACTTCCTAAAAATAAATTAACAAATTTGCCAGATAGTTTTGGCAGACTTATTCAGCTTAAGATACTTGATTTATATAATAATATTTTAAATAAACTGCCAGAAAATTTTGATGATCTTGAAAATCTTTCAGATTTAGATATATCCAATAACAAATTAGAAAGCTTGCCAGAAACTTTTGGTGATCTTGAAAATCTTTCAGATTTAGATATATCCAATAACAAATTAGAAAGCTTGCCAGAAAGCTTTGGCAGTCTTATTAAACTTTCATATTTAGATATATCGAATAACATATTAAAAATATTGCCAGAAACTTTTGGTAAATTAGAAAATCTCAAACATTTAGATATTTCCAACAATAAATTGCCAGAATTGCTTGACACATTTTTTTATAAGTTCATTAATCTCGAATACTTAAACCTATCAAACAATATCTTAAATAAATTGCCAACGAGTATTGTTAAACTTGAGAATCTGTCCAATTTAAATCTGTCAAACAATTTTTTAAATAGTTTACCTGAAAATATTAGCAATCTTAAAAAACTTACTAATTTGATTTTGACCAACAACGAATTAGAAAGCTTACCTGATGATTTAAGTGAGCTAGAAAATCTTTCGAACCTGGACATTGCTAATAATAACTTAAAGAGTTTACCTGATACTTTTGACCTCCTTAAAATTCTTTCAAACCGCCTTAATCTCTCTAATAATAACTTAACTAGCTTACCAGATGATTTTGGTAAGCTTAAAGAAATTTCATATTTAGATATATCTAATAACCAACTTGAGACTTTGCCTTTAAGTTTTTGTAATCTTATAGAATTATCCTATCTATATCTATCAAACAATGATTTAGCTGTTTTACCTAAATGTATTGGAAATTTAAAAAAACTTTCAGATTTTTATCTGTCAAACAATCAGTTGAAAAAATTGCCTGAAAGTTTTGGTGAGCTTCAAAATCTTTCAGATTTATATTTAAATAACAACAGGTTGAATAGCTTGAACGAAAATTTTGGTAATCTTCAAAAATTAAATACTCTTAATCTGGATTATAACAAGTTGGATGAGCTTCCAGAAAGTTTTGGCAATCTTCAAAACCTTTTAGACTTAAATTTAAATTCTAATCAGTTAAAGACTTTGCCTGAAAATTTTAGCAATCTTATCACTCTCAGGGATCTTTTTGTTTCAAATAATTTAATGGTATCAGTCCCTGAGCCAATCTGCAACCTTTCAAGTTTAAAAAATCTGGATATTTCAAAAAATAAAATAGACTCTTTACCTGATTCAATTGATAAATTAGATAATTTGATAAAAATAAACCTTTCTAATAATTTATTTTTTGAATTTCCATATGAACTAACTTATTTAGAATCATTAATAGAATTAGATATTTCATATAATATGATATCAGAATCTTCTTCAGATCATCTGTATCAACAGAGCTTGTTTGATAATTTAATTACGCTTGATATGTCATATAACAGTGATATTAGCTTTATAGATGGACTATTTAATATGAGTTTTACAAACATTCAGTATTTAGATTTATCTAATAGTACAAATGATGATTATACTATAAACTTTTCTTTATTTAGTAATTTAAATAATTTAAAACATTTAATATTAAAAAATTCAAATATTACTATTGATAATAAAATTGAATATCTTGAAAATTTAAATACATTGAATATATCGAATTCTCATGTAAATTATATTTCAAAGTCCTTGTATAATTTAAATAATTTACAATCACTGGATTTATCTAATTCACAATTTGAACTTGAAGACAAAAATATTCCAATTGAATTTTCTAAACTAAAAAATTTAAAATATATAAATTTCAAAGAAACAGGACTTTATACATCATCTCCTGCTTTAGATAAATTTATATCAGAAAGATCATCTAATTGGGTGAACAATATAACTGTTTCACCTGAACAACAGGGAATATCAATACATTATATTACAACAACAAGTGATTCTTTTGGTTATTCATCAGGTGCACAAATACCTGTTTCAATTATTTTTACAGAACCTGTTTCTCTTACAGGCAGTAATTTAATATTATCTTTTGAAAATATTGGTCACACTGTTACAATCTTGCCATTTCCTTTTTCTTATACTGCAACAGGACTCTTTACAGTCAATCCAGAAGATTTTTCAGATGATTTATCAGTTAAATCAATAGAATTAGCATGTGGAGGTATTTTACAAAATATAAATGGTGAAAATGTAAAGCTTGAACTTCCTTCAAAAGGAAATTTGAATCATATAAAAAACGTGTATGTTGATGGTACAGAGCCAATAATCAATATTACACATCCTATTCATGATCAATGTTTAAATTATCTGAATATTATTTCTTATAATGCAGGTGATCGTTCAGGTGATTATTCAGTAATGTTAAGTATAAAAAACAAGAATGGCGTTAAAATCTGGGATAACAAAGAAAGGCATTATATTTTTCCTGAGATTGAGCAAAATTCATCAATTGATACCACAATGGTTCAATGGAAGGATAATATGTCATATACACTGACTGCTATTGTGAAAGACTTTGCAGGTAATACGAAAACACAATCTATCAATTTTTCCTATGGACAGAAAGATTCTAAAATAACTTTAAACCTTATAAATGATAAAATTATTGTTGGGCAATCTGCAAAAATAAATGGTTTAATAAGCCCTACAAATGAAATTTTAGGAGAAAAGGTTTTTATTGATTTTATTAATCCATATGGGGCATCAAAATTAAGCAGACAGGTTAATGCTGATGAAGATGGAGGCTTTCAATATAATACACTATGTAATGAAATAGACATATCTGGCGAGTGGGTTATAAAGGCAAGATGGTTTGGTAATTCATGTCTTGCTGGTTCAGAAAGTTTAACAAAAACACTTTATGTATCAAGGGCAAAATGTGAGATTTATCTTGATTCTACATATAATAGAATCAAGCAAGGGGGAACAATATCAATTAGCGGGAAATTTATACCACAATATAATTGCGGCAATAATAAAGAGAATGTACCCATCACACTCAGATTTATTGGGCCTTCTTATAATTTTGATGAAGAAATAAAAACTAAAAATTCATTTGGCGGTTTTTCAAAAAGTTTTTCTAACACAACAGAAATTGGTGAATGGAATATTCAGGCATCAATAGATAGTGATGCCTATCAGACATTTATTTCAGATAATTTGAAAATACAAGTTGTTGAAACAGCGGGATATGCAATTATTGTTCAAGGAAAAATCGAAGGTGATGAAGGCCTTGCATCTCATAATAAAACTGCTAACTCAGTTTATTGGCATTTTAGAAAAAGAGGACTACAGGATGATGATATTATATATTTTAATCATAATATCGATCAAGTTTACTATCAAGTAACAGATAAAGCCTTAAAATTATTAAATGAAAACATAGAAAATAAGCTAAATTCTATTAAGCATGTTGAATATCATAATAAAGACGAATTTATAAACAAAATACAAAGTTTGGGATTAGAACAATATCAGTCAGATATTCTTGAAAAGTGCGAGCATAAAATAGTGGATTATTTCCCAACACAAGAAGGAATTAAAAATGCCATTGAAAAAGGAATTTCTGAACATATGGGTGATAAACAAGCAAATGTTTATATTGTAATGATTGATCATGGGAGTGAAGATAGTTTTTATATTGGTGATGGTAATATTATTACTGATAAAGAACTTTCTGAATGGATTACTACTCTAGAATCCAGTACTGATTGGACCCAAGAAATAGTTGTCATTCTTGGATTTTGCATGTCTGGTTCATTTATTGATAAATTATCTAATAATAACAGAGTAATTATAACAAGCACAGGCCCAGGGGAATTCTCTTATAAAGGTCCATTAGAGCAGGATGAAATTCGTGAAGGAGAATTTTTTATATCTGAATTTTTTAAAAATGTTTCATATGGTAAATCTTTAAGAGAAGCCTTTCAGGATGCTGTAATTCAAACAGAACTTTTCACTGAATTTAATCCAGAAAAAAAATTTGAAAAAGTGAAAATTCCACCATATTTTGATTTTTCAATGCAGCATCCTCTTATAGATGATAATGGTGATAAAATTGGAACAAATGATTTATCTATATATAATAATTCAAAAAGATATGATGGTGATCTGGCAAAAAAAATTACTATAGGTGTAAATCCATTAACAGTTAATGCCACTAGTGGAATACTCGAGATTACTGGAGTTTCTGAAACAATATTTTTATCAAGTGATGAAAAAACTACAAATAAACTTTGGATGGGAGTAAATGATAATCAAAAAGTATTATCAACCTGGATTGAAATAAAAAAACCTGATTTATCAATAAATTCATATGTTACTGAAGGTACAGATCAGATTGAAATGCCACTCATAACAGTAACTACTGCTAAACATTATACAAACAACAATAGATATGTATATGAAAATATAGGCAATATTTTTGATTTGCCGGGTATATACCAGATTTTTTACTTTGCAAAGGAAATACATACAAAATATGTTTCTAAAATGAAAGAATCCAGAGTATATAAAGCAAGTAAAACAAATAAAAAGCCTAATAACTTTTCATTGATTTCTCCCTTGAATAATTTAAAAATTACAAGTTCCGGAGTACTATCAGATTGTGAATATTCAGATTTTAGATGCTATACACATTTTAGTTGGAATGTTTCTGAAGACCCGGATAATGATTTTGTAACTTATACATTATTAATAAGCAGAGACAATGCTGATTTTACAGAAAAAGAAAAAATGATAATAATAGAAAGATTGACACAGACTTCGTATCAAATATATTTACCTGGGTTTTGGGATAATTCAAAAGTATATTGGAAAGTTCAGTGTATAGATATTTATGGTGCAATAACAGAGTCAGGTGTTTATTCATTTAATGTTGATAATGCTAATAATTTTAAAAATCTTTATATAGAATTATTTATAACTGATTTAAATAACAATGCAGTAAATGATGTAAAATGCGAAATGTACGATAAACTATTGGAAAAAATAGATTCTAATATTGTTTATCAAGATATGTCTAATCAAGGAAAATACATAATTAACGTTGATGAAAAATCTTTATCACCAATTACTCTTTTAAAGAATGGCTTTTATCCAAAAAAGGTAGAAATTAATAAATTGCCTGAAAGTAATATTAATTTTGTAAGAAAATTAAAAATGGATGTTAAAATTAAAAAAGTTTATATTAAAGATATCATAATGATCATGAAACTTTTATCGGGAATGGACGTTGATAATTCTATATTAATGGATTTGAAAACATATTTTCAAAAATTTGAATTGAAAGAGTTGATATATATATTTCAATTATTTGCTCAATCTACATAATATATTGTTAAAGTATAACTTAGTAAGTGAAATTTCTATGGATATGAATTTACTTTCTGGTAGATAATGTTAGATAATAAGAGAAGGAATAAGGTAAATGAAACATTTTTTCTTTAGATTTTTTTTTATTGCACTATATATAAATATAAGTACACCAATATCTTATTCTGAAGCTATTTTTGATGGAACAATTAACCCTGAAAACGCCAACCAAACTTTGTCCGGAACATTTACAATTAAACCAGGTGATGGAAAACAAAAAGGAAATAATTTGTTTCATAGTTTCAAAAAATTTGATCTTAAACAAAATGAAGTAGCTCTTTTTACAGGAGAAAATATCAATAACATAATCAGTAGAGTAACCGGAGGGACAGCATCAATTATTGATGGGACTATAAAGTCGGATATTGATGGTGCTAATCTTTTTTTTATCAACCCTTTTGGAATTATATTTAATGAGCATGCAAAAATAAACATCAAAGGATCTTTCCATGCAATAACTGCTAATTATATTAATCTGGAAAATGGAGAAAAGTTTCACGTTGATAATGATAATCCAGTTCTTTTTTGTTCAGATCCTAAACAATTTGGGTTTATAAATCAAAGCAACAGTATGATAGAGCTTAATAAAGTGGAATGGAATATTGATAATAACAAAATCTTATCTTTTATTGGTAATGAAATAAATATATGTAACTCTAAATTATCTTTTCCAAAAAGTCGTCTTAATATTGCTTCAGTTAAAGCTAATAATTCAGATATTAATATTACTTTAGCTGAATATGGTTTTGATGTAAGTGAAGGTACAAAATTAGGGAATATTAATATATCAGATAGCGATATTAATCTTGATATTGGTGGAAAAGGCTCTGGTGATTTATATATTTTAGGTGGAAATATAAATATTAATTGTTGTATTATTAAGTCAAGACCAGCAGATCTTTATTCGGGCGTTATTGAAATCATTGCTGATAATTTTCTTATGGAGAATTCATCAATTACCACCAGTACTGGAAGCAAAACAACAAGCAGCAATACCAATATTTTTTCAAAAAATAATGTTCACCTTTTACATAGCTACATATCATCCAATACTTTTGGTGAAGGAAATGCAGGAAATATATTAATAGATTCAAAAAATATAATCTTAGAAAATGGAACAGAACTATTCACAGCAACAATAACAACAGGGAATGGAGGAAATATATCATTAAAAGCTGACAATTCAATTATTCTAAATGGGTGTGAAGATAATGTTAACTCTTTAGTCACTTTTACTTATGATAATGGAAATGCAGGGAATATATTGATATCAGCTAATAACATTTCTATACGTGATGGAGCAGCAATTGTAGCAAATACATATAATAAAGGCAATGCTGGAGATATAACTATTCAGGCTATTGGAGGCAGTATTGAAATAGCAGGATATAGCTCTTTAGATGATAATAAAAAATTTGGCTTTTCAACTAATATATCTTCAAAACAAGAGTGTTTTATTTCAGATTCCGGAAAATCAGGAGATATTACAATCTATTCAGATAATTTAATTATTAAAGATGGAGCTAAAATTACAAACAGCACAGAATGCGATGGCGAAAGCGGTACAATTGAAATTAAGACTAATTCTATTAATATTTCAGGATATGCTGTAGATAAAAATGAAATAAATCAAACATTACAAACCCATTTCAGCGGAATTTATTCACGTTCATCTTATCAGAATTATTGTGATAAACCCGGCGGACAAATTACTATTTCTTCAAACACAGTCAACTTAAGAAATCATGGAGTAATTAGTACATCAACCACTGGTCAAAGAAATGCAGGTGATCTTCAATTAACAGTTGACAAGCTTTTACTTGAAAATCAATCATCGTTAACAAGTGAAAGCAGTAAAACATTAAATGGTGGTGCTGCTGGAAAAATAACCATCAATGCATCAGATACAATTCAACTTAAAAATAAGAGTTCGTTATCAACACAGGCAACAAATATTTCTAAAGAAAATTCCATAGATAATAGTGGAAAAATTAGCATTAAATCTAATGAATATATTTATCTGAGTAATAGTAAAATAACCACAAGTGTTAAAGGAGGAACTGGAAATGGCGGTGACATTGAGATAGTTCCTAAAATGATGGTCCTCAACAAAAGTAATATTGTTGCCAATGCCTATGAAGGAAATGGCGGGAATATATATATTTTTGCTGAACATTTTGTACAATCAGTTGATAGCACGATTGAAGCTTCATCTGAAAAAGGCATTGACGGCTCAGTAGATATTCAAGTAATAGAGTCAACCGAAAAACATAATTTTACACCATTATCAAATAACTATCTAAATGCTGAGCCCCTTTTGAAAGACCCTTGTGATAAAAGAACTGGAAAAAATATTAGCCGCTTTATGCTGGTAAAACCAGAAGGATTATCCCCCTTTTTTGATGATTTTTTGCATGTTCCAATTATGATGGTCATGCAGCCTTTTGAAACAAATCATCAGCCAGTTTTAAATGCCATCACTGATAAAACATTTCAAAATTTTGAAAAAGGATTTGTAAAGGAAAATATTATATTATGGAATCAGTTACTTCAAAGTGATGAGTTAGATCAAATCAATACGATTCAGCTCAAAATCTTCCTTTCATGTGCTTATAAACATATTGGTTATTACAAAAAAGCACTTTCCATTCTTTCGGAAATTCAGCACGATGTTGACAGATCAGATTCTTTATATGTGCAATCATTGTTTTATAACTGTCTGGGTGATATTCATTTGTTAAACAACTCGATATTAGATGCGCGGGAATGTTTTGATAAAGCATTTGATAAAGCGAGCTTAATCAACAATAAAATTATTCAGGCAGTTGCACGAAATAATTATGCAAATGCATTAGCTGTTCATGGCAAACTTTATGATGCTGTTTCATATTATCAAGAAGCTGTTGCTGTTGCAAAATCTATTAAACACCCCAACGCATCTTATATAAAAGCGATCTCATATATAAATATTGCCCATTTATATTCAATAAAAAAAGATTTTAACAATGCAATAAGTAATTTAACAGACTCCTTATCTGAAATTAATACATTAAAGAATAACTACCAAAAAGCTTCCTGTTTCATATCATTTTGTGCGGCTGCTGATAACATTATTTCAGAATATCAGGATGCCAATCTATTCAATATGGCCATGAAAGCATTACATTGTGCAAGAGCAATAGTCAAAATTTTTCATAATAACTATTTGTTATCATATATTTATGGATATATGGGTAAACTCAATGAAAATATTGCAAACTACCCAATGGCCATTCAATATACTAAAAAAGCTATAAATATATCAGCATATAATAATTTTCCTGAAAGCTTATATTTATGGCAATGGCAGCAAGGTAGATTGCTTTTTGTTAAAAATGATATTGATAGTTCTATAGAAATGCATAAAAAAGCGATTAACACCTTAATGCCAATACGATCACAGATTTATCAGACATCACGAAACAAAAAAACGAATTTTCAAATCAAAATCAAAGAACTTTATACATCGTTAATTGAAAAAAAAATTAAACAATTGGATAAAGAAAGCAATCAACAAGTCCTGTTACTTGAAATTCGAAAAACAATGGACCAGTTAAAACAAACACAATTAGAGAATTTTTATAAAGATGAATGTATTGTAAGAAAAAATAAAGATTTTGAAAATTTTGACATTAATGCTGATTCAGCTGTGATCTATCCAATAATTTTATCTGATCGTTTACTCATATTGCTTATAATGGATAATGGCATCAAACCATTTATAGTACCATATGATGATAATTTGGAAACTATTGTTAAAAAATTTGGGAAAAGGTTAAGAGATGATCATTTAGATAAGAGATTTGAACTATATGCCAGAGAGATATACGATATACTGATAAAACCACTTGAAAAAGATTTAATAAAAAATAATATTGATACTTTAGTATTTTCACCTGATGGCATATTACATATTCTACCTTTTTCTGCATTACACGATGGAAAGCAATTTCTTATTGAAAAATTTGCCATAGCGATTATACCATCAATTAATTTAACAGATTTGGACATTTTAACTCAGTTTGATAAAAAAATTTTACTTGCAGGTCTTTCAGAAGAAGCAAATCCGCCATTACCTGGAGTAAAAAAAGAATTAACTCAGATAAAAACAAAAATAAAAGAAGGAAAGCTATTAATAGACAAAAGCTGTACTGCTTCAAATATAGAATATGAATTAAGTTATAACGATTATTCAGGTATTGTTTTTGCCACACACGGCCAATTTAGTAAATCACCTGAAAAAACCTTTTTAAGTATTTATAAAGAAAAATTAACACTTGATAATCTTGAATCTCTTATGAATATAAGTCGGTTTCGAAATCAAAATATTGAATTATTAACATTAAGTGCTTGTGAAACAGCCATGGGAAATGAAGAAATTGCATTGGGACTTGCTGGTATTGCTTTAAAAACAGGTGTTAAAAGTGTTCTTGCAACATTGTGGTCTGTCAATGATGAGGTGACATATATTGTAATAAAAAATTTTTATTCACAACTGATGAAATCCATATCTAAGATATCAAAAGCAAAGGCAATGCAAAATGTAATAAAAAAACTTATTGCAGGTAATTATAGACATCCATACTATTGGTGCCAATATATCCTTATTGGTAACTGGTATTAAATAAAATATTTAGTCATAAATAAATAATGATTTTAGGCGATGTTCCTATATCATAATAATTCTCCAACATAACTATTTGTTCCTTGATCATAGTTTCGGCCATTTGAGCATAAAAATAGAAAACGTAGAGACGTAGCATGCTACGTCTCTAAATGATCAATAAAAAGATAAATTAGATATTCTTGTACACTTTTTTTAATAGTTATTCCATTTACAAAAAAAGCCTTATTATTTAGTCCTTGATCATCGTTTCAGCCATTTGATCATAAAAATAGAAAACGTAGAGACGTAGCATGCTACGTCTCTAAATGATCAATAAAAAGATAAATTAGATATTCTTGTACACTTTTTTTAATAGTTATT
>Ga0272440_1002989_pt1 | contig 12866 bp, 18 predicted proteins | sample SSMMMBAug17_FD_192440 | JGI IMG/M metagenome (GOLD analysis project Ga0272440, IMG submission 192440) | Marine sediment archaeal communities from Little Sippewissett salt marsh, Falmouth, MA, United States - SSM-MMB-Aug17 | ecosystem: Environmental > Aquatic > Marine > Wetlands > Sediment ...
TAAAAATTGGCACAAGCACAGCAAGATGGCCCATGAATGAAGTAATTACATGGGAAAAAGAAAGAACTGTTAAAACAACAAAGAAAGGATCGTAAAATGAATGAATTAATTGAAATCAAAAAAGCAAACATCAACGACGAAAATGTCAACGCAGTGGATGCGCGAGAACTGCACGAGTTTTTGGGCAGTAAACAAGACTATTCAACATGGATTAAAAGCCGCATTGAGCAGTATGGTTTTGTAGAATGTGTTGATTTTATCTCATTCCATAAAACTGTGGAGCGAGAAAGAGGTGCAGCAACACGCATTGAATACTATCTCACAATCGACATGGCAAAAGAGCTTGCAATGGTCGAACGCAATGACAAGGGCAAAGAAGCCCGTCAATATTTCATACACATGGAGAAAATAGCAAAAGGTGAAATCAAAAAAATTAAAACGCCTCAAAAGTCAAAACAGATCATCGAAAACGACAAAATATTCCGTGCTTATCTCAGGTCAGCAAAGGCAATGGGGCTAAAAGGCAATGAAGCCGTTTTATCTGCAGAATATGCGCTGAAAAGGACATGTGATGGCCAAAGCATGCTTGAGCCGTTAAATAAAATACATTTGATTTCAGACAACCAAGAAAAATATTTAACGCCAACTGAAATAGGCAATTTTCTTGGAGGTCTGTCACCAATAAAAATTAATGATTTACTTGAATCAAAAGGATATCAACAAAGCTATCGTGACACTAAAAACAAAAAACAATGGCGTATCACAGAAAAAGGGCACCCCTATGCGGTTTTGCTGGATACAGGCAAAAGAAACAAAACAGATGGTACGCCAGTACAACAAATCAAATGGAAAGAAAGCATATTAAGCGTCATTTAATGCTTGACTCTTACCATGTTTATTGATACATAAAAGACACTCCTTTTTTTCTCCTAATTTTTCTTGTCTGCTTCTTTCTCTCATGGTAAGGCGTACAAAAAATACGCCTTACCAACCACAATCAACATCATAGTTTTTCCCGACTATAAAAAACATGTCGCCATCTTTGTCAATTTCACCGCTTTTTTTCATCCTGTTTAAACAGCTCCTAACCGTCGATCTGTTTATGTTTGTTTCAATAGATATTTCGTTTGGCGTGAGTTTCTTTTTTTCAAGAACTTTACGAATCAAAAATTTATTGCCTTGTTTTTTATTGTCCTCATCAGGCCGATCATGCTTCAGTACCCATTTCGTTGACTCCGAGTCAAATTCAAGCGCGTATTTGAATGACTCAACTTCACGGCCGATGACATGCAAAAAACCATCCGGTATGTTTAAATCATTGTTCTTTTTTGCATGATTTTTTGCGAGCATCAACATTGCATCAGATGTGCCTTGTATCGCCACTGATCCGATTATTGAAGCAAACGGGTTGTCATCGCCGTTTGCTTTGGCCTTGTTTTTATGCGTGATACAAACGACACTGATACCATTATCCAGCGCAAAACGATGAAGTGGATCAAGGTATAGATAATAATGATCATAATCCGCTACGTTATGTTTTTTGGGTGGTATAATAAACTGTAATGTATCGATAACCACAATCCTGGTATCAGGATACATCAATAAAATATCGTCCATCATTTTATAAAAATCAGGGCCTAATGACGGAACACCCCCAGTAACAACACGGAAAGTATTTGGCCACAAATCGCATTGATTTAAAATTCTTGATTTGATACGCCTTTCAGGATCTTCTAAAGAAAAATATATGGCCCCACCTTCTACGCATTTTTTATAGCCAAAGGCACATGCACCAGATGCAACCGCGCTGCAAATGTCAACGGCGACCAAACTTTTACCAACTTTTGGATCGCCAGCTAATATAGATAAACCCTCCGGTATGATTTCATCAACTGCCCATTTGATTGGAAGAAATTCCTTGTCCTTAAGCATATCGGCTGATATAAGATGATTTTTCCATCCGGCGTTATCGATTTCACCTTCATTAGTTATGCCTGATTTTTTTCGGCAATACGCAATTAGATTGTCTATTTCCTTGGTGTTATTTGCCCTTGATACTTTTTCGTGGTTTGGGCATGTTGCGTTTATCAAGGCGAGCAAATGCTGTTTGATTTGTATATCAGCCCAATCAGTTGTTTTAGTTAACCAACCACATGCTGATTTGATTCCGATATGTATTGTGCCTGATTTAAACTGATTGATCACATATTCCCAAGAAAAACAGCCTTTGCTTTGCTCATCTTTTCTTTCGCTTTTTTCTATAAAGAATGATCTTCGTGCGGTATCGATGATATTGTATTTGCCTTGATTATATTGTTCGCCATCGTGCCATGCCACAAAAAAATCATCAATGCTTGATTCATTACATCGCGGGAAAAACCATGGTTGACTGATTACTTCATTTTCATCAACATTTTTTATCATCAACCCCTTTGAATGTAACAATGAAATAATTTCCGCAGCACCATTTGAAATATCTTGATTGTAAGGCATTATTAGGCGCCATTTGTGGCGATTGTTGATTATATCGTTGCTATGGCTGCTATGGATTATATGCGTGATATTTTCGTTTTTAAGGCATTCATGGACGCCTTGAGGTGGGCAGCATGTTGTTCCATCGTGCAATAATTGATCGCCATCAATTATCAAGAGATCAATGCTTTTTATATTTGCGTTATTTCGTTCACCTATGCATTCACCCCTGACGTAATAACTGCCATTTTTTGATCCTATTTTTGGATCTGCTAAAACGTCGCAAAATTCATTCCAATCGTCAATGACGCCAGCTGGTTTTAGATCGGAATATCCATTTTCGAAATATGATATCCTCATGATACACCTTGTGTCATGATTTTGTTTAATTCATCGGATGATATCCTACGATGCCCACCAAACCATATAACCTCAATTTTGCCTTGATTAATCATCCTATTTAGCCATCCATACGACATGCCGATAATTTCCGATACTTCAGTAAGTGTATAAAATTGTTTTTCCATAACTGTTTCTCCTATTAAAATGGTATTTCATCATCGTTAAATGCAATTACCTCGATAATTTCAGGAAACTTTTTTGATAAATCAACCAATATTTTTTCAGGCTTTGCAATTTCGTGTCGCCTTTGGATAAATTCCTCACATGACTTTGGATACATACATTGATCGTTGGTAAGCTCAACCCATTTTTGTTTGCCTTTTTCAACTGCAAAACCGTCATAAAAGTCTTCGAAACAAAGCCACATGTTATATGTCCTTAAGTTTCGTTCCATGAATGTTATTTTACCCAACATTTTTTCTTTTTTGCTTATATGAACATCAACATGCATACTTTCAACTTCGATTTCTTTTATATCCGGCATATCGCCTTCAAATACAACATGTTTTAAATCCGGTATTTTTTCGGCTTCTACCTTTGCTGGAGATTCCCATTGATAACCGCATGAACAGACGCGCAAAGCAACATGGCATCTTGTTTCACAAATTGGGCACAATTTAAACATTTCATCTTTGTTTTTTTCACCTGGAATTTTCTTTGGTATTGTCGCACGAATATTGTCTAAATCAACACCAAAGCGACTTGTATTATCAGTCAAATCAAGTAGAAATCCGTGTGTTTTGCCTTCATGAACACGAAGAACGCGTCCTAAAGCCTGTAAAAACAAAACGCTGGATAATGTTGGACGGGCAAACACAAGACAATCAAGGGAGGGGAAATCAAATCCCTCGGCCAAAATGTTTACTGAAGTCACTATTTTTTTTCTTCCTGACCGCCAGTCGTTCATATTCATTTGACGCTCAATGTCTGATAATTGACTGTGTATCGTTGTGCATTGATCGGTACCGATTATTTTCATAAGCTTTTCAGCATGATCTATTGTCGTACAAAAAATGCATATATAGTTGTAATTTTTGCAATGTTCATCTATCGCGGCTTTTGCTGTGCTTAAATGAATTTCCTTGACCATAACCTCTCCAAGTTTATCAATTACATAATCGCCATTTACCTCAACATCCGATAAATCATCAATTAATGATTCATGATGTGATATTTTGCCTTGAAGCTCACATAAATAGCCTTTTTCTTTGAGGTCTTTATATTTTATGCGGTAGTTGATTTTTTTGAACATATTAACGCCATTTTCGACGCATCGATTACCGAATATAAAGCCGTGGTCAAGTCTAAAAGGCGTTGCGGTTATGCCCAAAAGTCTCATTCCTGGTTTGTTTATTTTGGTTAACACTTTTTTGTACATTGTTTCACGTGAAACATTTACCCGGTGGCATTCGTCAATTATCACGAGATCATATTTTCCGGATAGATTTTCTGATTTTTCAAGGCTTTGGATTGTTGCGACTGTTACGCGCTTGCTTAGTTCTTTTTGATTTAAACCGGCGCAATAAACGCCTATTTGATTCATTGGGATATCGGTGAACTTATTGAATGTATTAATGAACTGTTCGACAAGCTCTTTTTTGTGCATTAAGCACAAGAATTTTTTGTTTGTTTCGTAATAATATTTGTTTATCAATCTTGCCATCATTACGGTTTTTCCTGCACCCATGATGGCAACCAACAAGACTGGATCATCATTTTGCTTTAAGTCCTTATCGATTTGATTTAAAGCATCAATCTGATAATCACGAAGTGAAAAGTTTTTTGACATCTGATATACTCCTGACTATATAATATTTCCCGCCAGCGTTTTTAATGTCCCGCTCAGCTTGCTTTTGCGTTGCGCTTTGTCGGCCTTTTTCGTTTTTTACTTCTAAACCGATGTATCGGCCCTGGTACACAACGGATATATCAGGGCAACCCGGTTTTCCAGTTTTGAAATATCGTCCACCTGATATCCGTACCATCCCCGATGATGACCGGAAAAAATAAATGTCACTAATCGTCCCCAGGTAGTCTAAAATCGCCTTTTGTATGATTTTTTCTTGCATCAGGTCCCTTTCCATCAATATATATAATAAAAAATAACCATAAAAAAAAAAGCTTGACAATGAAATATCACAACTGTTAAGTTATTGTCAAGCTTTTGAGATTAACTTTTTTTGAAGGGAGCACGACATGATAGGGAACTTAGAAGACATTAAAAGTTGCCAGGCAGCAATATCAAAATACCTGCAAGATGCGCTTCAAGTCGCATCTGCTGTAGATAGCCTTATAATTCTTGATCTCATCGAAAAATCAAGTATTTTGGCAAATAATATGGATGTGTTTATTAATGCCAAAAAGGTCGATGAAAAAAAATAATCGAGGATCAAGGCACGGCCTGGCTGGGCGGGGCATGGCGCGGCGGGGCTGGGCGTGGCGCGGCTGGGCTGGCCCGGGCACGGCAAGGCCAGGCAAGGATCGAGGTTAGGCGTGGCGCGGCTGGGCACGGCGGGGCGGGGCGGTGCATGAGCGAGGTCAAGGCAAGGATCGAGGCGTGGTAAGGATCGAGGATCGGCTCGGCATGGCCAGGCGCGGCATGGCATGAGCGAGGTCAAGGCAAGGATTTTTAATAACACAAATTTAAGGGAGAAAAAACAATGAGCAATCCAAAACAGTACAACGTAATTTTGCACGGTGAATCGTCTTTATTAATGCATAAAGACAATATTACATTTTCAGAATCAGTCACGCAGTGGTCTAAAGATCCAGCGAACAAAGACAAGACCGTTGCAGGGGATGACAGGACCCCCGCATGGACGTGGGTAGGATATACCTACCATGACGGGGATGTTTTGGGAATGCCATCAGACAATCTCATGACTATGTTGCGTGAGGGAGGGGCAAAAGTCACCAAAAAAGGCAAGGAAACTTTTAAAAAACCAACACAAAGCGGAATCCTTATCGACCAGCAACAATGGACGTTACTAATAGACAATAACCCAGTACCAATCCAGCCAATCAAAAACTTAATCGGGAATAACAACTTCAATGACCATCTCCGGGTAACCGAAGAGTTAGGCTTTGAACTGCTCGTGAAACGTGCAGCAATTGGCCGTGCAAAGCATATCCGGGTTAGACCAATGTTTAGAAATTGGAAGCTCGTTGGTAGCCTAACTGTTCTTGACGATGAATTGTCAGATATATCCTTTGACACCTTGAAGGGCATTTTCGTACAATCAGGCGCCCTTTGCGGTATTGGTGATTGGCGTCCATCGTCTGGATCGTCTGGTACGTTTGGCCGTTTTTATGCTGATATAGAGCCTGTATAAGGCAAGGATCATGGTTGGGCGCGGTTAGGCAGTGCTCGGCATGGCAAGGCGGGGCTATGCAAGGCAAGGATCGAGGCTCGGCAGGGCCTGCCCGGCCCTGGCATGGCACGGCTCGGCGAGGTTAGGCGTGGCAGGAGCGAGGTCAAGGCAAGGATCGAGTCGGGGCAAGGCAGGGTTGGGTTTGGCGCGGCGGGGCGGGGCAGGGATGGGCAATGCAAGGACCGAGGCATGGAACGGCCAGGCACGGCCAGGCACGGCCAGGCACGGCACGGCCCGGCCGGGCAAGGCATGAGCAAGGATTTTTAATAACACAAATTTAAGGGAGAAAAAACAATGAGCAGCAAAGTTTATTTTAGTGGCGTACCAACAAGCATTGAAATTAATCGATTGCGCGAAGTTTACAAAAAAGAAGATCTTGTGCCTGGTGTGGTTATCCCTTACGAAGATGTAGAGGATATCATTGGATGTCTAAAAAACACATATAGATATAAAACTATAACTCAAAGATGGCGGCATCTGATAGAAATGGAATATGGTGTATTAATCGGGGTTGAAAGGTGTATAGGCTTTAAAATCCTGCACGATAATGAAAAAGTTGACGCATCATCAGCAAAGTTCAGAAGTGCGATAAACGCGACTTATAGATCGCTTAAAATAGCAAGTATTGTTAATGTGAGAGAACTTACCGAAGAAAAGCGTACGCAATTTGATCATAACAATAAAAAGGCGACTTCTATGCTTCAATCTCAGCGCCTAAAGCCTAAATTTGATTTACCTATCATTTAATGCTATTAACCCTTGGCACAAGGCAAGGATCGTGGTTGGGTTTGGCGTGGCCGGGCGCGGCGGGGCGGGGCAAGGCAAGACAAGAGCGAGGTCAATGCAAGGATCGAGGCGTGGTAAGGATCGAGGATCGGCTCGGCATGGCCAGGCGCGGCATGGCATGAGCGAGGTCAAGGCAAGGATTTTTAATAACACAAATTTAAGGGAGAAAAAAACAATGATCGACATAATCAAAAAAATTAAGGCATTGAAGGCTGAGGAAAACTTGCTGCAAAAAATGCGCAAGTCGCTTGAGAAAGAGCTTGTTTCGAAAATCGAGACAAAGCTTGAAGGCACTACGAAAACTGAGGTTGAAGACTATGTCGTGACTGTCACGACAAAGCTCAATCGCAAGCTCGATTATGATCAATATCTTGCGCTTGACCTGCCAGAAAATCTATCGTTCATCGACCTAAAACCATCGATTAATTTAAAAAACCTGCGCCATATTGAACATATCGACCCCGATATTGTTCATCGATGCGTAACAACTACGCCAGCAACACCAACAATCAAAATTGAGGAGAAAAAATAATGAAATTAGCAGATCTAATTAAAGAGAACGTGCAAAACCGGGCACCGCGAATTGTATTGCATGGCATTCATGGGATCGGGAAGACATCGTGGGCAGCAAAAGCACCGAACCCAGTATTTATTTTGACTGAAGATGGTCTCGGAAAAAACAAAGTAAAAAGCTTTCCATTATGCGAAGATATTGATTCAGCCTATAAATATCTTGATTTGTTAATTAACGAAAAAAATGATTATCAAACCGTAGTGATTGACACAGTAGACTGGTTAGAAAAGATTATCTGGCATAAGGTTTGCCAATCAAACGGCGTTAAGAGCATAGAGCAAATAGGATATGGTCGTGGTTATATGTTTGCAATACAACACTGGGAAATGATAATCGATAAATTAAACGCGATCGATAAAACGATTGTTTTGCTTGCGCATAACGAGATCAAAACGTATAACCCACCTGACAGTGACGCATACGATCGATACCAAATCAAACTCCATCGGCATGCCGCAGCAAAAATTGAGGAGTGGGCGGACATTGTTTTATTTGCCAATTTCAAGATTTTTGTTGATTCGGAAAACAAAAAAGCGATAAACAAAAACATTGAACGTGTTGTTTACTCATGTAATCGCCCTGCGTGGAGAGCGAAAACGAGGTATGATATTCCCGATGAATTACCACTTGATTTTAATGCATTAATTAACGCAATAAAAGGAGATGTAAAAAATGGCTAATCTGTTTAATTTAGGGCTCGATCCAGATGTAAAAGAACAACAAGACTTTACGATTATCGAACCAGGCAATTATCGTGCGGTTATTGTTAAAGATGATTTGAAATCAACAAGAAACGGAAACGGCAAATATCTTGAAATCGAAATACAGATCATTGAGGGGAAATATTCTGGCGAAAAAATAATTGATCGATTAAATATAATAAACCAATCGATGCAGGCCCAAAACATCGGCCAAGGTAAACTCAAGCGCATCTGCAAAATGCTGGATGCACAATACCCGCCAGCCGATACATCTGATTTGTACGGCAAGCCGTTCGAAATCCTTGTGGATATTGAGGAGTTTATTTCAAACAACACTGGCAGAACACTTCAATCGAACAAGGTCAAGTCATATAATAAGATTGTCGAGACAACACAGTCATGGTAATGGATAAAATAAATATACATTATAGCCCAAGATCACATCTTGGGCTATCTGAAATAGGCCATAAATGTGATCGGTACATCTATAATGTCCATAACAATGTGCCTTGTATGCGTCCAGATGAAAGGCTTCTTAGAATTTTCAAACTTGGTAATGCCATTGAAGATTTGATAATTGAAGATTTACGAACGGCCTATGACGTTTTTGACTGTCAAAAAGAGATTTTTATTGAGCATAACGGATCATTAATCAAAGGCCATATTGATGGCATAATTTATATAAACAATATACCGCATTTGCTTGAAATTAAATCCGCTTCAAAGTCACGTTTCAATCAATTGAAAAAATGCGGCTACGAAGAATGGAGTGAGACATACAAGGCCCAAATCCATACATATTGCACGATTTGCGAGTTAAGCAAAATCTTTGTTATCGTTTATAACAAAGACAACTCCGACATATACGAGGAGTTTATTGATTTAAACATTAGCTATGCGATTGATGTTATGAAAAGGGCCATATCAATCATTGGCGTTCGACAAAGGCCTAAAATGCTGTGCCCAAACGCCGGTTTTTATCGTGCTAAAATGTGCAAATTTCAGGAGGAATGTTTTAAAAATGTTGGTTAAATTGAAAAGAAGCCATCCTAAATGGGGATATGTCGGACTAAATAACGTTGACGTTGCTGATGAGATGTGCCCTGATAAACAGTGCTTTAGCCCGCATAACTATCAATACACAAATTCAAAAGGCAAAGTTATTCTTGATTATCGATGCAAAACACGTGAATACGGAGGTTGTCCGGAATGAATGTTGAAGAGATTGTAAAGTATTACTTGAAAAGTCGCGGGTTTGACGGCCTGCACAATGATCAAGAATGTGGGTGCGATATTTCTGAACTTTTTTGCTGCGGGGATTCGGGACTTGGTTGCAATCCTGGATATAAAGTTACCCCGCCTGCCGGTATCGATTGCGGCGCTGATTACTTTATTTGTTCTGATAGAAATTGCAAGCCGTGGGAGGAGTAATGAATGAAAACGTACAACACAATTAACGAGGCATGGTATTTCGCATGTACAGAATGTCTCGAATCAGGATATGAATATCAAATTGAAAAAGGGTCATTTGAAGGGCATATCAGGCGCCAGCTCGAACACATGGCGCTTTGCATCGAACATCCCGAAGTCAGGCCATTGGCCGTATCCTATAAGGGCAAAAATGTTACGACTGACCTACAGATTAATGATTATTTTGCGGAATACCTGATCTCGGGAAAACTCCGAGAAAATGAAACATATACCTATGGTCATCGTATGTATCCATTCCTGAGCGCCACTATTGACAAATTAAAAGAAACGCCTGGCACAAATCAAGCCTGTTTGGAGATAGCGTCTCCGTCAGACGTTTTAATGGTTCATCCTCCATGCCTGCGCTTGGTTGACTTCAAAGCTGGGGATGGAAAAATCAATTTGCACGCCTATTTTCGATCGTGGGATTTATACGCCGGTTTCCCCATGAATGTGGCTGGATTGCAACTATTAAATGAATACGTTGCACATGAGGCCGATATGAAAACCGGAAAAATGTTTTTATATTCATCTGGCGCCCATCTTTACGATTATGCATGGTGCGTTTTTAATTAAAAAAATAAGGAGAAAATAATGAAGAAGCCGACAGCACAAGATATTGATTTGACAGCAATCAAAAAACTGTACAAAGAATTGTTTCACGTGGAACAATCATCTACTGAAAACCAAAAAACAAATGAGGACAATTTAAATGAAAAACAATCTGATTGAAATAATAAGTGTAGGCGTTTTGTTTGCTTGCGGATATTTTATGACCGTAATGATTATGGCTTTATAATATAGACGTTGCGCCATATTTGAAGCAATATGGCGCAATTAAAAAGAGGAACAGACAAGATGATTTATGAGGAGTTTTTATTAAAAAAACAAATATCGCATAGCCATTGCGGTATTGATATTGATATCGGTAATATAAATGATAATTTATTTGACTGGCAGAAAAAAGTTGTCTTGTGGGCATTGAGAAAAGGCAAGTCGGCAATATTTGCGGAATGTGGCCTTGGTAAAACCGCAATGCAACTTGAATGGGCAAACCAAGTAGGAGGCACATCATTAATTTTAGCGCCTTTAGCAGTTGCAGAACAGACTAAAAGAGAGGGCGAAAAGTTTGGATATAAAGTTAATGTTGTTGCGAATCAAGAAGACATCGTAATTAATGAAATAAACATAACTAATTATGAAAAAATTCATAAGTTTATACCTGATGTATTTAAATCAGTTGTTTTAGATGAATCATCAATCTTAAAGAATTTCACCGGTAAAATCAGGACTCAAATAATTGATTTTTTCCAAAATACCCAATATAAGCTTTGTTGTACCGCAACGCCATCGCCAAATGATTTTGTTGAATTGGGTAATCATGCCGAATTTTTAAATGTAATGACTCGCGTTGAGATGTTGTCTATGTTTTTTATCAATGATTCCGGCGATACCGGGACATGGCGCCTAAAGGGACATGCAAAGGGCAATGCTTTTTGGAAGTGGTTGTCAACTTGGGCGATCATTATGAAAAATCCATGCGATATTGGATTCAATGGCGATGATTTTATTTTGCCTGAATTATCAATAAAAAATATCATCATACCTTATACCGGTGAAATATATACCTTATTTGTTGAAACTGCAAAGACGCTTACCGAAAGACGCGAGTCAAGAAAAGAATCAATGAATGATCGTGTTGCAACGGCATCTGATCTTGTTAATAAAAGCAAAGACCAATGGCTTGTATGGTGCAACTTAAATGATGAATCAACATCTTTGTATAAGCAAATAAACGATGCCGTTGAAATAGCCGGAAAACACGATGAAAAGCACAAGAAAAATGCAATGCTTGACTTTTCTCAAGGCAAAATAAAGGCGCTTGTGACAAAGCCATCTTTGGCTGGTTTCGGTATGAATTGGCAAAACTGTCACAATATGATTTTTTGTGGTTTGTCTGATTCATTTGAGCAATATTATCAAGCAATACGAAGATGCTGGCGTTTTGGCCAAAAACATCCGGTAAATGTTTATATCATTATAGGGGAGCGGGAAAAATCATCTCTTGACAATATAAATCGCAAACAACATGAATCAGAGGTAATGTATTTTAATATGATTAAACATATTAAAAACAATATTGATTTCAACGAGGCAAAAACCTTTAATGGATACAAAGCGGACAACGATATTGTTTTGCCGAAATTTTTAGGGGGAAATCATGAATGTAATTAATCAAAAGATATCAGATAACTACGCAATGTATCATGGTGATTGTGTTGAAGTAATCAAAGGCATACCTGATAACTCAATTCATTATTCGATTTTTTCACCGCCGTTTGCATCGTTGTTTACTTATTCAGACAGCGATAGAGATATGGGAAACTGTAAATCGGATCAAGAGTTTCAAGAACATTTTCAATTTCTTGTTGATGAATTGTTGCGCGTAATTATGCCGGGTAGGCTTGTTTCTATTCATTGCATGAACATTTTGGCCACAATTGGGAAAGACGGGTATATCGGCATCAAAGATTTCAGAGGCGATATAATCAGAGCATTTCAAAAAGTTGGTTTTATTTATCATTCTGAAGTGTGCATTTGGAAAGATCCATTAGTGCAAGCTACTCGAACAAAGGCCCTTGCGCTTGCGCATAAGCAAATAAGCAAAGATTCAAGCCGATGTGCGATGGGGTTGCCTGATTATGTTGTAACAATGCGCAAAGTAGGCAATAACCCTGAGCCAATCGCCCACGGACGCGGGTTTGAATGTTATTATGGCAAAAAAAATGAACCGCTTGACAAAAAAACGAATAATGCACGTGATAATAAATATAGCCATAAAGTTTGGCAAAGATATGCAAGCCCTGTATGGTTTGATATAAATCAAACAAATACGTTAAACCATAATTTAGCTAAGGAAAAAAACGACGAAAGGCATATTTGCCCGTTGCAACTTGATACAATTGCGAGATGTTTGGAATTATGGACAAATAAAGGCGATACAGTGTTGAGCCCTTATGCTGGGATAGGGAGCGAGGGTTATCAGGCAATAAAAATGGAACGTAATTTCATCGGAATTGAATTAAAAAA
>Ga0272440_1002990_pt1 | contig 12862 bp, 16 predicted proteins | sample SSMMMBAug17_FD_192440 | JGI IMG/M metagenome (GOLD analysis project Ga0272440, IMG submission 192440) | Marine sediment archaeal communities from Little Sippewissett salt marsh, Falmouth, MA, United States - SSM-MMB-Aug17 | ecosystem: Environmental > Aquatic > Marine > Wetlands > Sediment ...
ACAGATTGTAAAATCGGTTTTGGAAGATCAACCCAAAGTTAGTTATGAAAAATTAAAGAAAACCTATCTATCATATTATGTAGGTTTATAATTATAGGAGGAAAGGCAATGAATAAATTTAAAGTAAAAGTATCATCAGGGAGACTTAACCTTAGAGAAGTACCTCAAGGAAAGGTAATAGGGAAGTTAGATAATGGTGCTGTAGTTGAGAAAATAGATGAAGTCGGCAATTGGTTTAAAGTGCAAGTTGGTGGTATGATTGGTTATGTTTCACGTGATTATCTTGTTGAAATTGTTGAAACAGCTAAAATTGATAATCCAACATGGCTTGATATTGCAAAGGCTGAAATAGGCCAAAAAGAGATTGAGGGGGTTTTAGATAATCCAAGAATAATTGATTATCATAGAGCAACTCAAGGCGGCACTGATGTTCATGATGAAATACCATGGTGTGCAAGTTTTGTTTGTTGGTGCTTAGAGAAGGCAGGGTTGCAGCATCCAAGGAGTAAAAGGGTTGTTGACTTTTCAAACTATGGTCGAAAATTGAGCTTTGAAGAGAGGAAGGTTGGCAGTATTATAACTTTCCGCTTTCAAGCTGGCGGGCGGCATGTATGTTTTCTTTCTGATTTGGAAATACATAATTTTGAATCGGGGGATCGTCTTTGTTGTCTTGGCGGGAATCAAAGCAATACTGTGAAGTATAGTAATTTTCTTATTGAGGATATTACTGGAATTCATTGGCCAGTTTAAAATATTTTTGCTGAGGTTGTGGTTTTTTAAAAGGTTATTTTTTTTTAATGGGTTTATAATGAGATGAGCAGAAAAAATAAAAAAAAGAAAAGAATAAGAGCAAATAAAGCGAATAAGGTATATAAAGCGGATAAAGTTATAAAGGATAATGTTAAAGTACACAGGCATACAAGGATTGACCGTGAATTACCCAATGAAGTATCTGAGCAAATACATAATATGCTGATTGATAATGCTACTTATTCTGAAATCAAAGATTATCTTGAAGGTAAAGCTGTTGTTCTAAAAGATAACGAATATAAGCTTGATGGTAATAGAACGTATAATATATCTGAAAGTTCAATTGGAAGGTATGGAAGGAATTTTATTGGATTATACAAACAAATGTATGTTGCAATGAAACAAGCAACTGCATTAGTATCAGAAGCAAATAAGGATGGTCTTGTTTTAGAGGAAGCAATATCAAAAATACTTTCAGCAAAGATATTTGAAATTGTTCAAAATGAAACGATAAATATTAGTGAAACAGTAAGTATTATAAAAGGTGTAGCTAATTTACAATCATCATCAGTACAGCGGGAACGGTATAAGTCAAGCAATAAGAGGAAGATACAGAGTATTGCTGAAAAACATGGGCTGTCTGATGATGCAGTTAAAGAAATTAATGAAAAAATATTAGGGATATGACATTTTGACAGTGGACGAAGTGGCCACATTGGACGGTGATGGAATAATATAAAGGAAATAGAATGGAACAAGGGATACTTCTTAATTATCAGCGCAAGTGGAAAGAAGATACATCAGATTTTAAAATTATGGAAAAATCAAGGCGTATTGGGGGTTCATGGGGTGAGAGTGCAGATAATACACTTTATGCATCGTCAGAAAGTGGAGGGGATGTATGGTATATAGGGTATAGTAAAGAAATGGCTCTTGATTATATGGAGGATTGCAAATTTTGGGCTGGGGTTTTTGATTTGGCAGCTGGTGCAATGTCAGAAGAGATATTTGATGATAGGGACAAAGATATTCTTACTTATGTTATCAAATTTGCAAGTGGTTATAAAATTAGGGCTTTATCAAGTACTCCAAGAAATTTAAGGGGTAAGGGGAAAAATAATCCTGTTGTTTTTATTGATGAAGCTGCGTTTCATGATGATTTAGAAAAATTGTTGGAATCTGCCGTTGCTTTAACAATGTGGGGTGGAAAGATTCGGATTGTCTCTACTCATTATGGTGTTGATAATTATTTTAATACAATTATAGAGGAAATAAGAGCAGGAAAAAGAGAAGGGGCTTTACATACATATGATCTTAATCATGCTATTAATGATGGTTTATATAGAAGAATTTGTGAAATTAATAAGATTGAATGGTCCAAAGAATTAGAAAATAGTTGGAAAAATAAATTAATATCGAGATACGGGGATAGTGCAGATCAAGAATTATTTTGCAAGCCAGATAAAGGTGATGAATTATATTTTTCAAGGTCTTTGATAACCAAGTGTATGAGTGAAAATATTCCAGTTATTAGATTAGAAAAAAATGATTCTTTTGGTGAAAAGCCTGAGGCAAAAAGGCGCAAAGAGATTGATAATTGGCTATATGATAATATTTTATATTTGTTAGATGAAATTGAGGATTTGCCAAGTTATATAGGGGAGGATTTTGCACGTAATAGGAATGTTACTTCTATTTTTATATTATATGAACGGAAAGATACAAGTTTATATATGCCATTTTTTCTTGAATTATGGAATATCCCTTTTAGACAACAGGAACAAATAATTTTTTTTGTAATTGATAGATTAAAAAGATTTTGTGGGGCATGTCTTGATGCTGGTGGAAATGGGGCGCAGTTAGCAGAAGCTGTAAAAGACAGGTATGGATCAAGCAGAGTGTTAGAAGTAAAATTATCAGACAAATGGTATGGTGAATGGATGCCGGTGTATAAAGCCGCTTATGAAGATCAAAATATTACTATTGCTAAAGATAGTGACATTCTAGATGACCATAGAACTGTAAAAAAAATTAAAGGAATACCCAAAATTGTAACATCTCAAAAGTCAAAAGGGGATAAACAAAGGCATGGTGATTCTGTGATTGCTGGTGCTCTTGCTGTGTCTGCTGTTAATATTTTTTTTAGTGGGGATAGATCGATAATTAGTACTTTAAAGAGAGAAGCTTTGAAATATGAGAGGTTTTAGGTGAATGGAAGAAACAATAAAGAAAAAATTGAGCTTTAAAAGCATATGCAAACGATTCAACAGGAAAACAATAATGAAATTGAAAGATAAAAATAAAGATTTAGAATATGAAAAGTTTATAAATGAATTAATAAGGGATTTAAAACAAATAAAAGATTCAAGGTGATTCATGGATGATTTATTAAAAATAATTGCAACAAGGGAAACAGCCTGGAATTATACTGATTTTATAGGTTTACTTCCAGATCCAGATCCAATATTAAAAAAATTGCCAGATCAGGGATTTGAAATATTAAATAGTTTACTCTCTGATGGTCATCTAACATCAGTAATACAATCAAGAAAGTTAGGGACTTTAAAGAAAGAATATAAATGGGATGCAGGAACTATTAATGATGAAAAACCTACCAATCAAGCTATGGCCATAAAAGATCAATTGATTGAAGATTTTGAGAAAATCAAAAAGAAAAAGATATATGATTTGTTTTCTAATATATTGGATGCAATGTTGTTTGGTTATGTACCTATTGAGTTGATATATAAGTCTGTAAATGGCAAGATTAGATTGATTGATATAAAATGTTTACCTTATTATTGGTTTGGGTTTGACAGAGAAAACAAAGCAAAGTTTATATCAATAAACAATCCATGGGAGGGAGAATATTTACCTGATTATAAATTTGTAATATTGAAGCACTTTCCAAGTTTTGATAATCCTTATGGGCTGAGGCTTTTATCTCGGTGTTACTGGCCGATACAATTTAAAAAAGGCGGGATAAAATTTTGGATTAAGTTTCTTGAAAAATATGCAATACCATTTTTGTTTGGGAGATATCCAAGAGGGGCAAGTAAGCAGGAGCAAAACGACCTTTTAAATAATTTGTTTAATATGATTCAAGATGCTGTTGCTGTTGGGCCTGACGGGTCAATGTTAGATATTATTTCAACAAAAGGTAATGCGTCAGGTCAGTTATTTCAAGAATTAAAAAAAGAGATGGATAATGAGATTAGTGAGATAATTCTTGGTCAGGCTTCTGGGGCTTCAATAGGAGAACAATCAACGCTTGCATCTGCTAGGGTAGTTGGTGAAAGAATAGAAAAATATGAAGAATCAGATCAATTATTAATTAAGTCTGCAATGGAGGAAATTGCTTGGAATTATACACAGGTTAACAATTCTGGTGTTCAGGCTCCTGTTTTTAGATGGTATGAGGAATCAGATCCTAAAGATGTTTTTGCTGAAAGAGATAAAAAGCTTTATAGTGCTGGTTTAAGGTTTACTAAAGAATATTTTCAGAAATGCTATGGCTACAAAGAAAACGAAATTGAAGTTAAAGCAGATGATTCAAATTATTCAGAGTTTGTTGAAAATAAAATGACACAAGATCAAGAAGAATTGGAAAAGCTTGCTGATTTATGCATTGGAACAGGCAAAAAAAATATATTACAGTTGGTTTCATGATAAAGGTGGTTTTATGATAAATGGGTATATTAAGAAATCAAGTTCATATAAGGAATTAAAGAATATTATCATGAATGAAGCTTCTAATATAATTAAAAGCTTTCAAATGTATGAAATTATGCATAAGGCATTGCTTACATCAGATATGTATGGTCAATATACAGTATATCATGAATCGTCAGATTTTTCTAGATTAAGAGTAAAGCCGGTTGAAGCTGTGAGTTTGGGAATGAAAGAAGCTTTGGAGTATTGGAAACTTAAAGTACCAGTAAATCAAAGTGAATTTTACGGGCTTTCAGAACAATATAGAGTCAATGCTTTTACTGTATCAGGGCTTGGGTCAATGGATTTGATTCTTGATATGTATAAATCTCTTGAGAATGCACTTCAAAATGGTACTTCTTTAGGTGAATGGAAAAAAAGTTATAGTTCATTATGGGAGCAAAAAGGATGGACAGGAAAGAGTGCATGGAGGGTTGACAATATTTTTAGAACAAATATACAGACAGCTTATAATGTGGGGCGATATAAACAGATGCAACGTGTTGTTGAAATTAGACCATATTGGATGTATGATGCGGTTAATGATTCAAGGACTAGACCAACACATTATGCTTTGAATTTAAAGGTTTTTCCTCATGATCATGAATTTTGGGATATATTTTACCCTCCTAATGGCTTTAGATGCAGGTGTACAGTCCAAACATTAAGCAAGAGACAGGTAGAACAAAGAGAATTACAAATTGAAAAATTAAATCCATATGGTGGATTAATTGAGCCTGTTGATCCAAAAACTAATGAAAAAATGCCTGCAAGACCTCTTATGCCAGATAGAGGTTTTGAAGGAAATCCAGCAAAACAACATTATAAACCTGATCTTGATAAATATCCAAAATGGCTTAAAGAGGCTTTTGAGAATTTAAAAAAGAATGTGGACAGAGACCTACAGACACGGACAGGGACAGACAATAACGAGTTTATAAAAGATTTAGAAAGGCTTGTAAAATTTACTAAAGTTGATAAACTTACATTTGAACTAGTTGAGCTGGATAGTTTTATGAGGACAACATCAAAAGGCAAAATATTTATATCAACAAAAACGTTTAAAGACAGGGATAATTTTAAACCATTAGATGATTTAAAGAGTGCTTTAAAAAAGAAAAAGAATTTGACATTTAATGAAGAGTATGCTCTTGAAGCATTATGGCATGAGATTATACACAATAATCAAAACCCTGGCAGTGCTAAATATGAAAAAACAAATTATCGTACTGTGATAATGGAGACAGTAAATCAGTGGTTAGCGAGACGAACATATATAAAAATGTTAGATGAATTGGGAATAAAATCTAAATGGGCTGATGAAATAAAATCTAAAGGTTATGGCTATAATGCCTGGGTTAAAAATTTTGATTATATTCTTAAGAAACTTTATATTAATGATGATGACAGTCTGTTAAACTTTATAAGCAATATGCATGACAAAACGCCAAGGTACGATTATATTGGAGAACTAAGTCAGCATATTGTAAAAAGAGGCAGGTATTCAATTGGAACAATAAAAAAACTTTTAAAGAATATTGAAAGTTTAGAAACAATCAAAGATACCTTAAAAAGCGTAGATGACCGCACAAAAATAAAACAACATTTAAAGAAGCTTGATAAAAAATAATGGAAACAATTTTTGATCATAATCCAACAGAAAAAGAGCTTGAAGCTTTAGGTAATGAAAATTTATCAAAAGAAGAATTGCTTGAAATGTGGAATAAAGGTGATAATGAAAGTCATGACAGTAGATTGATGGACATTGCTAAACTTTTTTCCATGCGGGGTAATGATAAAAAAGCTGAGGAATATGTTAGTAAGATAATTGATGATGAAATAAGGTTTAGTGCAGAGTTTATGCTTATGGAGTTGGCATAATTAAATATCGAGCCTTGTCGATCAGTATATATTTTTTTTATATCCTCTGAACGAGGAATTATTTCCCTCACGACTTTACCAACAGTCTTTGCAGCTGTTTATAGATTAGCTGCAAGTTCTTTTTTCCCCATGAAATCAATAGGCGCATCCTTAATTTTTCTTAATTTGCTAATATGATATTGTACATCCCCAAGTAACCCATTCTTAATTTGTCAGTGGACACAGTGGACGGACACGGACGAGCACGGACTATATATAGTTTTTTTTTAAATTCAAAAAAAAAATCATTTTTTTTTGCGTTAAAATGACTTTTTAGGACATGCGCAGATTGAATTGTATGATATTAAGATTTTTAAAATCGAAATTATTTATTTTACCCATAATTAGAGAAAGGAATGATGGTTATGAGTTATAACCCAAATCAAAACAAAGAAGAAGATAAAAGCATGATCAAGGATCTTACTGAGGCTGATATGATTATAAAGGACATAGCAGAAATGAAAAGATTTGTACAGAATGTTGAAGCAGAGAAAGAAGCACGTATTGAACAGGTAAAAAAGCAATGTGAAGAGAAGATTGGAAAAAGAAGAGAAGTTATAGAAATGCTTGAATCAAGCCTTATGGATTTTTGTAAGGATAAGCAGCATGAAATATTTAATAAGAAAAATACTGTTAAATTGGTTTATGGGGATTTGGTTTTAAAGAAATGTCCTCCAAAGCTTGATTTAGTAAGTGGTACATGGAAAGATGTTGTCTCAAAAATCGAGGATATAGGTACACCAGATGTATTAAATTGTCTCAAAATTAAAACAGAAGCTGATAAAAATGCAATCAAAAAATTAAGCAAGGATGTTCATGCTCAGTTAGGCGTTTGTGTGGTTAATGATATTAAGTATTCATACAAAATAAATAAAGGTTAAATCATATGTGGGTTGAGATTTTTAAAACAGGGACTCATACAGATGGTTCAGGAAGAACCAGAACCTGGACAATTAAAGATTTGGATAAAATTGTTAACGACTATGAGCCAGATAAAAGAGAAGCACCGCTTGTTTTTGGGCATCCTAAAAATAATGACCCTGCGTTTGGATGGGTTGAAAGATTAAAAAGAAGTGGTGATGTTTTGATGGCTAAATTTAAAGATATTGTCCCTGCTGTTAAACAGCTTATTAAATCAGGGCAGTATAAAAAAAGATCAATAAGTTTATATAATGATGGTACTCTTAGGCATGTTGGCTTATTAGGAGCGGTTCAACCTGCTGTACCTGGCTTAAAAGATATCAAATTTTCAAACAATGAAAATAATACTTTATATGAATTTGAAAGGAGAGAAATGCCAGAAGAAGATATAACAAAACAAGAAAATCAGGAATTGAAAAAAATGCTTCTAGCTGCAAAAGCTGAAAAAGAAAGCATTGAAAAAAAGCTTAAAGAAAAGGAACTTTATTTTGCAGAACAAGAAAAAAAGCTAAAAAAACAAAATATTGATAACTGGTTTTCAACAATGGTTGAAAAAGGTAAAGCCTTGCCTGAATGGAAAGATAAAGGGCTTTTAAATTTTATGGAACAGTTGGAAGAAAATAACAAAGAAATTGAATTTTCCGAAGGGACAAAACAAACAGCTCTTAATTATTTCAAGGAATTTATATCAAGTTTTTCAGAACATGGCTTATTTAAAAAAATGACTGATAATCCGGAGGAAAAAGAAGAAAATGAATTTTCCGAAGATATCAGTGATATGGCAATGCATATTTAGTAGGAGGGTTTTTAAATGCATAATGCGAGTATAAATAAATTTAGTGTTAGTGAAGAAGCTATTACAACATCAGGTCATAGTCCAGTAATACGTTCTTATATTGTAGATAACGGCAATGGTAATTTAAACGCTGGACTTGCTGTTTCATTAGATGGTGCAGGTGAAATTGTGCCTTATGATGAAACTAACGAGCCAAATTTAAAAGGACTGGTTGCTGAATATTGCGATATAGAACGTCATGACGCAGCAATGGTGATAGTTCATGGAACAGTGAGAAAAGACAAAATTCTTGAAGGGGGGGCAGCACCTTCAGATGCTTTGTTAAACAAACTAGAAGATATAGGAATTTGGCCTGTATAGGTCAAAAGGGGGGAAAATGAGTAGTATTACTGAAATATTAAATAATTTATTTACTCCAGATTCAATTGCAAGGGCAGTTAAAAAACTGCCAAAAATTGAAACTCCAGTAATGGATAGAATATATAACAATAGACCAACTAAGCCGCTTCCATATGTAACTGTTGAGGATATTCAGGAAATAATACAAACAGTACCTGTTATAAGGAGAGGTGCGCAAAGTATTTCTGTAACAACAGAGGAAACAACATATCAAACCATTGAACCAATGCCAGTAAGGCCAAGTGTTTCTATTTCTTCAACTGAGCTGAATAATTTGAAATTACTTGGTAGAACAGGTCTTGAACAATGGAGAAGAGAAAAAATTGAGTATCTGAGAAGGATTATAAGACGAACTGTAGAAGGTTTATCTGCTGTATCTTTAACTGGAAAGATTTCTTGGCCAATGCAAACATCAGGGGCATGGTCAACTTATGAAATTGATTTTGGCGCGCCATTATCAGTAGATGATGCAGATTGGAATAGTGCAAAAATTAAAGATGTATTTCAGCTTTTTAACAAAATGAAGCTTGCCTTAACTCAAAAAGGTTATGGTGTTTCTTATGAAATTTGGGCTGGTGAAGATGCTTACACTGCTTTACTTGGTATGTGTGAAAATTTAGTATCTACAGTAAAAATAAGAATTGAAGTAACAGATGCATACATTAGTGTTGGTAATTTTAAAGTTTATTTACGCAATGAACCAATACAAAATCCACAAACAAAAGCTTTTGAACCAACAATACCGTCTAATAAAATTATTATGATATCAACAGCAGCAAATACAAGGCTGTTTTATTGTGCAATAGATGATCTTGATGCCAATTTGCTGCCAATGCCTTTTTTTGTGAAACCAGTTAAAATAGCAGATCCATCAGAAATAAGACTTATTGCAGAGTCAAAGCCTTTACCTGTGCCTGTTTCAAATGCACTTTGCTGGTGTAAAGTTTTATAAATTTATAAAACTTATTTAAAGGCATTTTTAGCCTTGTGAAGATGCTACTTTTTTTGATTGGTAAATTTATACTCTTGAAAATTTTTAAACGTTTTTAAACGGGGTTTAAACATTTTTAAACGGGGTTTTAAAATAGATTTTAAATACTTTTTTTAGGAGACTAAATAAAATGTATTGTTCAATTGCAGATGTGAAAGATTATGTCCTTGATAAATATCTTGATGCTATGGAAGAACAAAATAGTGGTGTCCTTGATAGGATGTTAGAGTCTGTGTCAGGAGAAATTGATGAAGCGATTCAATTTAGATATAATCTTCCGCTTTCTGTAATCCCGCAACAATTAAAAAGGATTGCGGCAGTTATAACAGCTTACAGGGTTATAGGTGCTATAACAAGCGTTGTTTCTTCTGAAAGTTCTGTGGAAAATGAATTTCTATATCTTCAACAAATGTATAAATCAGCAGAAAAGGAATTAAACGATATTAAAAATAAATGTGCTGATGGCTTAGACCCTTTACATTTAGATGAAGATATAGAAAAACTTGAAGTTTATTCATGTGCAAGGACTTTTACAGATCAAATGTTAAGTATGTTTTAAGGCATAAACTAATTGCAACAGAGATAAAACCAGTCTGCCTACTGGTTTTATCTTTAACTCTAATAATGAGAAAAAAATGTCTGGTGCATCATTTAAATTTAAAACAACAGAATTTAAGAAAATATTAAAAAATGCAATTAAAAATACTGCACGAACACAACAGTTAGCAGAGGCAATTGGGGAGGCAAATGTTGCATCAACAAGGCAAAGATTTAAAGATGAGCATGGACCAGAAGGTGAAAAATGGGAGAAATCAATTAGAGCGAAGGCAACCGGTGGACAAACATTGACTGATAATGCTGATTTAAAAAATTCAGTCAATTATGAAGCTACAAATACAATGGTCGCTGTTGGAACTAATAAAATATATGCTGCAATACATCAGTTCGGAGGGAAAATAAAGCCTAAAAAGAAGAAGAGTCTGGCATTTAAGATTGGAGATAAAAATGTAGTTGTAAAAGAAGTTACAATGCCGCCGAGGCCGTTTATTGGTTTTAGTAAGGATGATATTTCAGAGGCTAAGGAAATAGTAAAAGATTATATGCAAAAAGGATTTAAATAAGATGAAAGTACGAATTAAAGCATCACAAAAGATATATTATAAAAAGGAATTGAACTTGAATAGAGATCAAATCAAATTTCTTATGGAGCGTAAGCTTAATAAAAATGGCGTTTCAAAAGAAGAATTATATTTAAACTTTCAAGATATTGCTGGTGAAGATTATATAGAAACTGATGAAATTTCGATTCAAATACAAAAGAAAAAATGGGAAGACGTTTGGGAGAATGAAGAAAAATTTTCGTAATTACACAGTGAGATGATAAAATGATAGAATTGGCAAGAAATATTATAACTCAGGCAGCAAATCAAATTAATATTCCTCTTATTTTTAAGCCCGGACGACAAACAAAGATTTTGGCAATACCAAGGCTTGAATTTGATATTGTATCTTCTGATGAAAACAGGGTTGACAGGCTGTTTTGTAAATTAAGAGATGATAATAATAGTGAACATATAACTCATAGAATACAAACGCATGAAATTAATCTGCAAACCAGGTGTGAAATTAAAGTTGGTAAAAATCAAATAGACACATTTGCTGACATAAAGAAAGAATTCTTGCAGGCAATACCCAGAAAAACAATGGATAATGATAATAATTTAGTGGTAATCAATCTTGGCGAGGCAAAATATTCAGGTTTTGAATGGAATTTAGTAAATGTGTTAAAAAATTGCAGTGTCGCATATTGGATAAAATTTAAGGGCGGGCTGTATATTGATAAACAAGTCCCATTGATAAGGGATGTAAATTTAAAGGATGGTGTTACTTATGAAAAAGATAAGCATTGAAGAGTTAGCAAAGCTAAATAAAATTCCAGATTGGGAAGTTGAGGGAATTTTAGCATATAATGGATTGGCAAAGGGGAAAAGTGTTAGTCCTGCAAGTTTTCAAAGCTTTGTAAAAAAATTTAGAGAAAGGGCACAAGGAGCAAAACTAATAGAAAAGGAGGTAGTAATAGGATGAGTGGTGTACAAATAATATTAGTAGATGGTACTTCTGGTATTGCACCAGGAAGTGTTGAAGGTGCTGGAATTGTAACAGGTATTTGCTCAAAAGGTGAACCAGGGAAAGCATATATAATTGGAAAAGATTCTAAAATTGATCAAACTCTTGGGATAGGACCGCTTGCTGATAGTGTTAATGATGTAATAAAATCAGGTGGTCAAAAGCCTGTAGTTATTGCGGTTCCAGTTGAGCCAATTTCAGGTGGTGAATCTGAAATAACAACGCCAAATCAAATAATTGTAACAGCACCAGATGGAACAAAAGGTACACTTGACGTTTATCTTGATGGTCTTGAGCCATTAGTAGTATTTCCCTTAAGTGGTACCAGTATAAAATCATCTAAAATTTATATGCATTTTACTAAAGGTGGAGGGCCATCACAAGTATCAGGTGATAGTGGAGACTTAGTATCTGGTTATGATGGTGATGATGTTGTTGAAGCAGTGAGCAATAGGAATGTTGCTATATATCGTCTAACTTTCAATGAATGTTTAACATGGACAGAACCTAAAACTGTCCCTGAAGATGGCATAGTTCAAATAGGAGATACTGGTATATCTGCAATTATTCCTGAGACACCTTTAATTGTAGACGATTCATGGTATGAGATTAATACTACTGCTGCTGAGCAATCAATAGTTGAAGTTATGAACTCAATTGAAGATGTACTTGAAAGATATGATGTAGAATTTGTTTATATTGTAGGTAAATCAAATAAAATCGATTGGCGTGTAATGGGGGCAAAAGCAGACGAATTATGGAATAAACACAGACCAACTTTTTTTATAGCTGAAACACGTTTGCCAGATACAGAAAACAATGAGGATATTGATGGATGGTGTGATGCAATGTTGACTGAAAAATTAGGGTTTGCCCATCCTTTTGTTTGTGCTTGTGCTGCTTTTGGTAATACAACAGATAATTATGGGAATATTGTATCAAGGAATATGGCAGGATTTTTAGCAGGTCGAATAATATCAATTCCTGTACAACGAGCAATCGGAAGGACAAGAGATGGAGGAATAACAAGTATTGAATTACCTGAAAGTTTTACAAGTGTACATCAACAAACACTAGAAGATGCTGGTTATATAACAGCTAAACGTTATGCAAATTTGCAGTCTGTTTATTGGGGGGCTGATAAGACACTTGCTGAAATAACAAGCGATTATCAGTTTGTTAGGGTTTTACGTGTTATTTTTAAGGCTGTCAGGCTTGCAAGGATTCAAGCTCTTAAATCAATTTAT
>Ga0272440_1002991_pt1 | contig 12862 bp, 9 predicted proteins | sample SSMMMBAug17_FD_192440 | JGI IMG/M metagenome (GOLD analysis project Ga0272440, IMG submission 192440) | Marine sediment archaeal communities from Little Sippewissett salt marsh, Falmouth, MA, United States - SSM-MMB-Aug17 | ecosystem: Environmental > Aquatic > Marine > Wetlands > Sediment ...
ATGGCAAACAAAGAGTGCACTATGTATGATGGGCGCTATCGTGACTTTGATGGTACTCCACCAGAGGGAATAGAGCCAGTTATCCGCATTAAAGCTCCTCAAAGCGGAGAGATACTTGTAAAAGATGGTGTCAAAGGCAATATCTCATTTCAAGCTGAAGATATTTTAGATGACTTTGTAATTGCACGTGCTGATGGCTCTCCTACATACAACTTTGTTGTGGCTGTTGATGATTATCTAATGGGCATTAACGAAGTTATCCGCGGAGATGATCATCTCTCAAACACACCAAAACAGATAGTTGTTTATGAAGCGCTTGGTTTTGATGTTCCAAAGTTCTACCATGTACCTATGATTCACAACTCTGCTGGGAAAAAACTCTCAAAACGTGATGGCGCAACTGATGTTATGGCTTATAAAGAGATGGGTTACACACCACAAGCACTACTAAACTTCTTGGTGCGCCTAGGCTGGAGTCATGGGGATCAGGAGATATTCTCATTTGAAGAGATGATAGAGCTTTTCAATCCAAATGACATTAATAAGTCAGCTTCTATTTACAACACTGAAAAGCTTGACTGGCTTAGTGCACACTACATTAAAAACATGTCAAACGATGCACTCTCTGAACTCTTAGAAGATTATGGAGTTATTCTGACTTCCCACGATAAAAAAGAGATTTTACTCGATGCACTTAAAGAGAGAGCAAAAACGCTCAAAGAGCTTGCAGAGCTTGTAAATGAGATAGTAGCGACACCAACAAGCTACGATGAAAAAGCTGTAAAAAAAGCGTTTAAAGATGACTATGTAGAGATTTTAAATGCTTTTGGAGCAAAACTTACAAATGCTACAGAACTCCACTTACCTCTAGAGTACCATGCACTTATGGAAGAGCTAGTAAATGAGATGCAAATCGGTTTTGGAAAAATCGGTATGCCACTGCGTGTAGCACTACTTGGAAAAATGGGCGGACCAAATATCGATGTGATTATGGCTGTTATCGGAAGAGATGAGACACTACTAAGAATTGCTAAAGCAATAAGTGCTAACGCGTAAGGGAAAACCCTTACGTAAGACTCTTTTTTAGAGTGTATTTTTAAACAGAGTTATCATTCCCCATCCAAAAAACGCAACTATCCAAGCACTAAAGAGCATGAGTGAGTAGTTTGCTAGTTTTGAGACAAGTACATCTTTTTGTCCATCAAAAACACCTTCACTTTTTCCAACTTTCCACGCCATAGCTAAAATGAAAGCAAAACCAGTTAGTCCAAGTACACCAAATGTTAAGATAAAAAGCACTGTACTTGACCAGTCAATGTTGAGCGGGTATCCATACAAATCATAGCCTACTTTACTCATGATGTCATAACGAATAAGTTCACGAATAGCTGAAACAACTAAAATCGCAACCACTAAAAGTGTTGCTGTTACGTAAGCATTTTTATCCCCTATACTCACATAAGCACTCAATATATACAGCACAACAGCCCCAACTGTAAGTGGATGAACTACATAGCCTGCTTTATACATCCAAGCCATAAAAAGTAGTGTTGCAACAGAGAAACCAATAAGTGCTATTTTCTTTCCTACTACCGCTACAAAAGAGAGGTACTCAGCTGAAAAATCACTACGAGAACTTAAAAATTTTGCATACACTTGCATAAACACACCAACTACAGGAAGTGTCATAGCGCCCATAAACAGAAGTCTTACTGTGTCAACATGAAAGTTCCAACCAGAGTTATCTACTACACCATCTGGTGCATACCATTCCATCCACTTATCTGGTGAAATAGACTCATAAGAGAAGTTGTGCATAAGCACTCCACAAAAAACTAAAAAGACAAAAGAGATAACCCCGATGAGTGTGCTAGACGTAGCACCTTTTTTGTTCGCTGCTTGATACCAGTAGTACATCATATACCCAAATACAAGTGCATAGATAAAAGTAAATACCCATGCCCCTGAAAGTGCGTTAGTTACATACCAGCCTGCATCGTAAATAGTCTGTGAAAAGAGTAGTGGTGCCACTCCTAAAACAATAAGCACTGAGACAGCAATCTTCCCTGTCATAAGTAGATGCGATGTTATCTGCTTCCACTGTGCATCACCCTTTTGTTTTAAGCCTCCGTATATGGAGACTCCCATTGCACCTATGGCTAAATAAACAAAAAGAGCATGTAGTGCCCACGTTAGTACATATAAACCTTGAAAAACTACCGGATAAAAAGGAACTCCAGCAGGATCTCTCATCTCATTAATAAATAAAGATACATCCATTTTAACCCCTCTACTTTGCTTGCTCGGCAATGTAAGCTGCCATAGCATCATACTCTGCATCTGGCAGAGCTATTTGTGGCATATACTGACTTGCACCAGTGCCAATAACATTTTTCATATAATCTTTTATGCCCTCTTCACCCATTGGACCAGCAAGAGGAATGAGTGGTCTGTACTTGCCATCTTTTTCCAAAGAGTGACAGTTTGAACAGGCAATACGTGTGAGCAACTTACCAACTTCGAGTCTGTTCTCCGGTGTAATTGTGCGAAGATGCTCAGGTATCCAAGGGTTAAGCTTGAGCATTCCATGTTCAGCTAAACGCGTAGTCTCTTCTTTTATGCCTTTTCCTGGAACATCACGACCAATTGTTTGGTTTGAGTACATATACTGCCCTGCTACCCACGGTTTTCTCATTGTTTCACGCAGTTTCTCACCCGGCCACACACCAACGATGCTTATAATGAGCATCATCGTAACAGCAATAGGAGTATTTATCCATTTTGGTTTTACTATTGCAAAAATAAAGTAGATAGAGAAGATAACAGCAAGTAAAATTCTGTTTTGGATGATGGAGTCTTTTACCATTCCTAAGAGTACTTTGGCATTCTCTGGAAGTGTCTCTACATACCAAACAAAGAAAAAAACTGTCACAAAACTACCAATGAAGCTTACCCATCCAAGTTTACGAGTAAGCTCGGCAGAGAGTTCTGGATTCTCTTTTTTCATTGCAGATGAGATAATCATCCCTATAATTCCCGAGAGCATTATCATAAAACCAATACGCAAGAACATATGAGGAAAAGTGTTCAAACCAAAAAAAGCATCACTTGAACTACCCGTTACATAATATGCCTCTGTTCCAGGCCACATCATAAAACTAATAATCCCAATAATGAGAGCAAGTGTTCCAACTGATGCGATGGCAAAAGTGTAGGTAAGTTTTAGGTGTGTTTTTTTATCTATTTTATCCATAAAGTAGATGAGTGCAAAAACTCCCATAACCTCATAAACAAAGAAAACCCACTCAGAAGCCCACACCCATACGAAGTTGTGAATAAGTGCGCTAATACCCCTTGGGCTTGCCGCGGTTGCCGTGTACCAAATACCAGGTCCAGTAATAGAACCTATTACGTAAGAGAAAATAAGCAGAAACATTCCATACTTTTTCATATAGTCATATAGGTCTGTTCTGTTCTCTTTTTGTGCTTTATATGCTAAAAATGCAAAGAGTAGTGCTGCACCAACTGAAGTGTGTGAAGCGAGGATGTGGATAACACCTGTTATTCCCATCAACCATGCTGAGCCAAACTCAGGAACATAGAAGAGGGGATAAAATCCTAATAAATCCATAGAATCTCCTAAAATAAATTTTTATAGTTGATTGTATGCATAGCGGCGTCATAGAAGTAGCGAAGTGTTTTGCTATAATTGTGACGTTGCTATGCAACACGATTTTCCGTCTACTTGAAGGCTGCAATTTTCACAGTAGGCGGAGCGTTTTGCTAAACTTCTTTTTTGACGCCTCCTTTTTATTAGAAATATTTCGACTGCATTGTGCCTATAAAATGTTAATTTTGTGTTAAGTTGTGTTATGGGAAAAGGGGATAATTTATCAAAACTCTTTTGAAATTTCTAAGAGTTGAGAGAGGATTGTAAAAAGTTTAGAGTTTACTTACTCTGTCTCTTCCATTCTCTTTGGAGATATAGAGCGCTTCATCCGCTCTTCTTACAGTCTCTAAAAGAGACTCCTCTTCACGCATTAATGAAACACCAAAACTACAGGTAATATGCATCACATGCTCAAAAGTATGTTTGGCAATTTTAGAACGTAAATTTTCTGCAACTGTGAGTAATTCGTCTGCAGAGTTAGTTGAGAGCAGTATAATAAACTCCTCACCACCCCATCGAACAAGATAGTCATTACTACGAATAGAGAGAGAAATCTGCTCTATTAACTCAACTAAAACAGAATCTCCAACTGCATGCCCATAGGTATCATTAACATTTTTAAAGTAGTCAATATCAAAAAAGATTACACCAACAAACCTACCACTCTCTTGTGCAACAGAGACAATCTCCTCTTTTTTAAGCTCAAAAAACTCCCTATTATAAGCACCTGTAAGTTTATCGTGGATTACTTTATGCTCTAAAGAGAGTTGTTCTGATACCGTTTCACTAATATCTGTAAAAGTAAATATATAGTGGGAAAGGTTATATTTACTAAAAGTGAGTGCAAAACTGTGTTTACTACCGTAAGCATCTTCTAAAAGAACAATTCTCTCTTTGTGTGGAATTTGGTCTAAATACTCCATCCAGGATATACCTTCTGGAACTTTTTGAAGGTGGAAGTAGTTTTCATCTTCTAAAAATGCTTGGCATATACAGCCATATTTATTTTTAAAAGCTTCAAAAGATTCATACCCAAAAAAGTCTAATAGCTTTCGGTTTACATCTGACATCTCACTCCCATCAGTAATCAAAATCATAGATTTTTGCACATCAAGTATCTCTCTTGTTTGTAAAGAGAGATTACGAAAATCTAGTTTTAAACTAAACTCTCTGTATACAAATATGAGCGTAAGCAGTATAAGCACGCCTCCACCAAAAAATATCAACACAAAAAGTTCTCTATTCTCTTCAAATGTATGACATGCTCTTTGGACTATCAAAGCACCAGCAATCTCTTTGGTTACTGGATTTTGCAGAGGAATAAATGAAAAAAGTGTTGAATTGTCTGTAGAAACAACTGTAAAGAGAGTTCCCTGGGCTATTTTATTGTTTATACAATTTCTTTTTTGTACAGAGAGTTTCTCTACACTAATATCTTTAAAGAGTTTTTGAAATTTCTTTTTAATAACTCCATCGTAGTAGAAGTCATCAAACTCACTCTCTATATAGTGTGTTTTTTCATCATCAAAAAGTTTTTTATTGACTGTACTTTTGGCTACAAGAAGGGCAACTTTTGCGTCATGCGCGAGAACAAACTCATTTGCTATTGCATGAAGGTCAAATGAAACCTCAACACTCCCAATATGTTCTGAATTATCACCATTTATAGCTACACTCAATGGAAAGACATACCGCAGACCGTTATATATTCTCCCCTCTTCAAAACCTTTGATTTTTTTATAATTCTCATTTACCCATTTAACTGTTTCTCTTATATTTGATAAATCATCCCCATATTTATTTGGTCTGTGAAAGCGTAAAAAACTCTCGTTATTTCTAAGGTGAAAGTGGAACTGCCTAACGTCATAATCAGTGTAGTATCTATACTTTTGCACTAGAAGTCTGTAGAGCTCTTCTCTTGCTCTATCTTTGTCATCACCATATGCCATCTGCACAAGTTTATGAACTTTAGGAGTATTGAGTATGGTTTGAAACATAGTCTCCGCTACAGTCTCAAAATGCCGACTAATCAGACTATAATCTTTTGCCATACTCTGGTTATAAGCCTCTAAATAATGCTTTTCTTCATGATTTTTATAGCTGTTTAAAAAGAGATAGTAGAGTGTAATTATGAAAATGAAAAAAGCAGCAAAGAATAAAACTGTCTTTAGGGTTCCTTTCTCTTTGGCTACTTGAACATCCTCTTTTCTCATAAAAAGTGAGAGTACAAATGCAACTACTGTAAGGGCAAAAACTACAAGTAAGTCTATAAACATCCCTTTATTACTAATACTGCTTGTGTCAATATCTTTTATTTTTTGAAATAGTAAAATATATGCCATAGGAGTAGAGTCTTTTTCAAAAAGTGTGCTATTTATTCGTAAATAGACTCCATCATCTGTGATAGAGTAATTCTCTTTGTAAGAAACAAAATGCTCTACACCTAATCCTTCAACATACGTAACAATTATTTCATTCGCATTTTTGTTTGCAAGATAGTAGTCACCAATAAATTTATTTGTAAATGGGTACTTTATCTGCTCTTTATAGGACTTATCTACCAAAACAAGTGCCTCAACATCCTCATCTTGTAACTTTTTAATTACCGAGTTAAAGTGTGTAATGACCTCAACAAAACCGAGTAAATTTCTCTGCTCATCAAAAAAAGGAACCATCCCTTTAAAAGAGAGATCATATTTGCCAACACTAATTGTCGTACGAATTTCAGGAGAGAGAAGCATTTTTGAGACATCAGGCCTAAAACTTTTTAAGGCATCTCCTCTCATTTGTGTCCAACTTCTCGAGATTGAAACTCCCCTCTCATCTACAAGTTGAATCCAGACATTTTTAAAATCAGTAGACTCTTTAAGTTTTTTTGAAAAGAGTGCAAGTTTATCGTGAATATCTTCTCTGTTTTGAACTGCCTTTTTAACACTCACATCTTCTGCTAAAGCCATCGCTATAGTTAATGTAGCGTTTCTCTTCTCTTCTATAAGTATTTGAACTTCACTTGTAAGTCTCTGGGCAATTTTACCGTAGAGAGATTGCAGACTTGCTTCTCTTTGGCTCTCTTTATATTGTGTGCCTAAAAAATAGATTCCAATAGCAAGTAAGAAAAAAATGATTACTAAAAAACCATTCCAGTGAGTACTTTTCACATAAACTCCACATAATTTAGCTTATATTTAAATTGTAGCTAAATAGCTTGAATTCTAGCCGATGTTTTTAAAAGTTTTGATAGGCTAAAATCATCAGTATGAATGAAAAAATCACACTCAAAACAATTTTTAATCTTGTCTTACGTAACAAACGCTCACTTGTTTACGGACAAATCGTCACACTTCTTGCCATCTTAGTGAGTGTGCCAATTCCACTACTGCTGCCTATTTTAGTGGATGAAGTACTCTTAGATAAACCAGGCTATGTTGTAAACTCAATCAACTTCTTTTTAGAGAGCACAACTGCTTTTTACTACATTCTCATTGTCACAGTTGGTGTTATATTCTTACGGGTTTTCTACTATCTTTTAGGGGTCTACCTTACAAAAGTTTTTACCTTTATTGCAAAATATGTCAGCTTTGAGATACGCCACACTCTCCTTGAACATCTCAAACGAGTCTCTATGAATGAGTATGAAACACTTGGGAGTGGTACTATAACCTCTAACCTTGTTACAGATGTCAATACCCTCGAGAGCTTCATAATGAATGCCAGCTCTAAAATGCTCTCTTCAACCCTCACACTGCTTGCTGTAGGTGTAGTTCTGCTTGCTATTGAGCCTGTTTTGGGCATTATGATACTTACTATTCAACCCATGATGATGTTTTTGAGCAGAAAGATGTCAAAAAGTGTTGGTGGACTCAAAACCAAAGAGAATGAAGCCATAGCTAACTTTCAAGAGGATGTAAGTGAGACTTTAGAGCTCTTTGGACAGATTAAAGCGAGTAACCAGGAGCGTTTTTTCTTCTCACGCGCTAATGAATATGCTAAAAAAGTACAGACTACTTCTAATGAGTTTGGCTACAAAAATGTGGCCTATGAAAAACTCTCTGGAACACTTTTTTTAGTTATGTTTGAGCTCATACGTGCCTCTGGTCTTCTTCTAGTTGCCTATAGTGACCTCAGCATAGGAATGATGCTGGCAATGTTTGGCTACATCTGGTTTATTATGACTCCTGTTCAAGAGCTTATATCTCTTCAGTACTCTCTTGCCTCTGCAAAAGCTGCACTTGAGCGCATTAACAAAGTCCTTCTTTTAGAAACAGAAAAAAGTGCAGACCAAGAGCTCAATGAGGACTCCGTAACTATTAGACTGCAAAATGTTCACTTTGCCTACAGTAATGAAAAAACCATCCTCAAAAATATCTCTTTAGAGATTAAAGCAGGAGAAAAAGTAGCCCTCATTGGGGCAAGTGGAAGTGGCAAAACAACTTTGGCACAGCTCATATCTGGCTTTTATGAAAAGAGCAGCGGAGAGATTTTTTATAACGCTATTGCCACACAACAGCTGAGTAAAACCTCACTGCGCTCACAAATATTTCTTGTACTACAGATGCCAATTCTCTTTAACGCTTCACTACGCTTCAATGTTAGCATGGGAGATGAAGAGATTAGCGATGAAGAGATCTTTAAAGCACTCAAAATTGCTCAACTAGACGAAATGCTTTTAGGAATGGAGCAAGGATTAGAGACTATTGTAGGTCGCCATGGAGTTCGTCTCTCAGGTGGGCAGCGACAGCGTTTGAGCATTGCAAGAATGATTATTGCAAATCCAAGTGTTGTCATATTTGACGAGTCTACCTCAGCACTTGACGTTCACACAGAACTCAAACTCCAAGCTGCACTCGAGCCTATTTTAAAAGATAAAACGGTCATCACCATTGCACATAGACTCTCAACTGTTAAAAATGCAGACACCATTTACGTGCTTGAAAATGGAACTATCGTTCAGAGTGGAACGCATGAAGAACTTGAAGATGAAGAGGGACACTACAGTGAATTTGTTAAGAGGCAGTTAATTTAAAAAGTTTTATAATTTAGAAAAGCTCAAATAAGGAGGATATTATGCAAGTAACACAATACACATACCAATCACCTTACACAAGCCCTGTGCAGTTTGGCAGACCTGATCCTAGCTCACAAAAAGAGCAAGAGAATCAAATGGGGCAACTACTCCAAAACAATGAGAGTATGCAGCAAGCTCGTAGTGTCGAAGCAACACAAAGCAAAGAGGTAAGGCCTACGGTGACACAAAGCTCTTTAGACATTTACGCCTAGAGCTTACTATTTAAATTTTTAAGACGAACAGCTCACATGTGAGATGCCTGCCATCTCAAAAAACTCTCTTGGTTTCTCTCTGTAGTATTTTATCTGCATTTCTGGTGAACCCTCGGCGTATGGCTCACTCATAAGTTCTTGGAGTTCATGCACTAGAGTGTAGTCACCCAGCTGGGCTGCTTTGTATGCAGGTACTAAAAACCACTCTTTAAGCGTGTACTTCGGATTTACCGACTTCATCTTTTGACTTAGTGCTTCTTTATCTACACCACTTGAGATACCTACTGCTTCTTGCCACTTACGTAACCACTCTTTCCAACGATCTAAGAGCTTTGGTTCATAGATGGCATCTCCATAAAAACTCTTTGTAAGTGGTTCAACATCCTCTGGAACATTTGAGAGTTCTCTAAAGAAGAGTGTATAGTCAACTGAGGTCTCTATCATCAGTGTCATAAGCTCATTAAATAGCTCTGTCTCAAAACGCTCCAAACCTAACTTTTTACTCCACATCTGTAGCATTTTTGCCTGCATAATTCTTGGAAAATTACTCTCTAACTTCTCTAAACTTACAACTGCTTCATCTTCTAAGAGCGGTTTTAATGCGGTGCAAAACATGCTAAAGTTTCTATGTGCGGCTTGCTGTTGGTTTAAAAATGAAAAATGCACACCTCCACCTGTCCATGGCTGATACCTCGGATCAAACATATCCATAAATCCAAACGGTCCATAATCAAGGGTAAATCCACCAACTGCTGTATTGTCACTGTTAAAGTTTCCTTGACAATACCCAACACGTATCCACTCACTCACAAGTCTGCTCAAGCGCGCTGCAAATGCTTCGGCAAATGCAAGCACTTGCTTCTCAAATGGAAGTGTTGTATCTATTTCATCACCGTATTCACGCTCTATTGCATAAGCGACTATCTCACGAAGTTCACTCATCGCCTCAGCGTGTTCACTTTTTCTCGCTCTTCTACCAAAAAGCTCAAGTTGCCCTACACGTAAAAATGAAGATGCCACACGTGTAGTAATGGCAACATCTTCTTCTATCATTACCTCTGGGTCTCTTGAGTATGAGCCGTTTAAAAACCAGGGACGTCTCACTTTTTCACTCTTTGATGTGTAAAGTGTAAGTGAGCGAGATGTAGGAATTCCAAGTGCATGCATATGCTCTTGCGCTAAAAACTCACGGATGCTAGAGCGCAGTACCGCACGTCCATCAGCTCCACGACAGTATGGTGTTCTTCCGCCGCCTTTGAGTTGCATCTCCCACCGTTTACCACCTAAAACACCCTCATAAATAGAGACTGCACGCCCATCACCATAGCCGTTTCCTGTTCTAAAAGGACACTGCTCATAGTACTCTGTGCCATAAATTGAGAGGGCATACCCTGTTGCCCAACCCTGCTTTTTAAGTGGCGCAGGCAGCGCAGTTGCATCGCCTGAGAACATAGCCATAAACTCTGCATCTGTTGCGAGGGCATCACTTAAACTAAGCTCTTTAAAAAAAGTTTTACTGTGGGCTATGTAGTGTGGTGCTTCTATGGGTGTTGGATTTACAGGAACATAGTGTCCGCTAAATACTTGACGAGGCTCATGGTCAACGCCATCTTGTGTGGCATGAGGGTCTTTGCGAAGTGTGTTGAGAAGTGAGTAGTCGGCAGATTTTGCAAACTCTTCAAAGGTATTTATAGCTCTAATCTCTTGCATAATATAGGCTCCTTCTTACTTTGGCTAATGGTAGCAAAGAGTTTTAAAGAAAAAGTGAGCCTTATCTATGAGTGAGGGAAATTTAGTGAAAATTAAGCCTTACGTAACTCTTGGAGTATCCACGGCCACTCACCAAAGCCGCTATCGCTGTTGATATGTCCTGCATTCTCAAATACTTTCATCTCTATACCCAGCGACTTTTGTAAAGAGTATGCCTCATCAAGACTCATATAAGGGTCATCAGTTGAGACCACAAGTTTACTCATTTTAGCACAAAGATTTTGCGGTGCTTCAAGAGGAAAAAACTCTGCAAGTTCAGCTATGCTGCATGTAAGGCTTGGAGGGGCTACTAGATAGAGTTTTTTTACTTCACGAATGTTACTGTGGTTGCACAGATGAAACCAGAGGATATTTGCCAGTGAGTGACAGATGACAACATCTGGAGTAAACTCCATAAGGGCTTGTTGCAACTCTAGCATCCAAACATCGAGTTTTGGTGTGTCAAAATCGCTAAAACGTAAGAACTTTACATCCCCATACTCTTTTGCAAGCTCTCCAGCGAGCCAAGATTGCCAGTGAGGAAAGTCACTCCCTCCCCAGCCGTGTAGCAGTAAAACTTTTTGTGCCATTACTCCACCAGTGATTTAAAATTTTTTAGTGTAAGGAGTTTAAGGTTTTCTCCTTTGAGAGACTTTAACTCATTTGAGAAACCATTTTTTGCAACCAAAACAAAAGTATCGATTGCTAAACCTGCCTTTTGACAATCCTCTTGCAAACGAGTAAGCTCACTCTTTTTGAGTTTTGCGTTTGTGTACTTACAAACACCTGCCATAACTTTTCCACTCTTTGTTTTTGCATAGATATCAAACGCAACACCATCTTTGACATACTCACCAAGCTCCATAATAACTTCATCTTTGAGTCTTTCTTTAAGAAGTGCATGAGAGAGTTCTATAAAGGAAAGCTGTACAAACTCACTCTCTTTATTTGCAAAGAGTTTATGAAACTCGCTGTAATCACCATCGCGAATGCCTTTGAAGATAGGAGAGACAAAAGCAAACCAAAAACGTAAAAAAGGCGAAGTAAAATAGAGTTTGTTTGCCTTGCTTTTTTTAATAATTCCTTTCTCTATAAGTTCATTTACTGCTTTTTGGCCAACCTCTGCACTTACATTTGCTCTTTTAAAAGCAGTGTGCATCTGTCCATCTCCTTGTGCAACACCTGAAAGTATGGAGTGATACAGAGGCATACCCTCTGTTACCTCTGTAACATCATTTCTAATAAACTTAAAATCAGGAAGTACCAGTTTCTCTACAAGCTCTGCTGTAGGCTTTGAGACATCTAAGCCACTCCAGTTCACTCCGCCAAAAACTGCGAACTTCTCTACAATGTCACTCATCTGTGCCGAGCTGTGTGCTTTATAAAAGTCTTGAAATTGTGCAAGTCTGCTCTTTTTACTTAGTATGATAGTTTTGCCTTATAATAAATTCTGGTGTAATTATACCCAATAGAGAAATTTTAGAGCAGTTTGAGTCTAGTTTTAAAAATATAAACTAATTATAAGTCAAGGCAATATATCTCTATCTTAATAAGCTACAATTCGCCAAAAAGGGAGTAAAAAAATGCCAAAACCTACTGATATTTATGAAGAGTTAAATGCTTTGGGCGAACCCCTAGAGCCTTGCAGCCTTGACCCACTTACTGGATTTTACCGTACCGGTAGCTGTAAAGTCACACCTGAGAACAGAGGAATTCACGCTGTTTGCATCTACGCAACTGAGGAGTTTTTAGAGTACTCTAAAAAGACAGGAAACGACCTCTCAACACCTATGCCTCAGTACAACTTCCCAGGTGTAAAACCGGGACAGAGCTGGTGTCTCTCAGGCCCTCGTTTTGCGCAAGCTGTAAAAGATGGTATGGCTCCAAAAATATTTATACACTCTACACACCAAGCCATTTTACAGCTTGTAGACCTTGAAACGCTTAAATCCTGCGCAATAGACCTTTAAGAGACTAAACCCTTACGTAAGGGTTTACGTAACACTTTTTATCTTCATAGATTAGCTATCTTTACATATTAAATTCATAACTAAATATTATTAATATTAAAAATAATACTTATTAAAATAGCAAAAAATCAGTAAAACTTAAGAGTAAGAGGAGTAGCATTGAGAGATAAAACATAGAACTTTAAGGAGTTGACGT
>Ga0272440_1002992_pt1 | contig 12860 bp, 6 predicted proteins | sample SSMMMBAug17_FD_192440 | JGI IMG/M metagenome (GOLD analysis project Ga0272440, IMG submission 192440) | Marine sediment archaeal communities from Little Sippewissett salt marsh, Falmouth, MA, United States - SSM-MMB-Aug17 | ecosystem: Environmental > Aquatic > Marine > Wetlands > Sediment ...
AATGGTTTTCCTCGATTTGAAATCATAATTTATATCCATTTTTAATTAAATTATATGGTAAAATTATGATTAATTATCACAAATAAAAACTTCAATCAAGTATCAATTCATTTGCGACGAGCCATAGCATTAAGTTTTCTCGAAAAAAATAATGCTTTATTATAGAAATCCTTTGCTCTTTGATAATCAACCAAATTATAATAAGCTACACCAATTTGGCATAAATTTCTGGCATGATTTCTTTCTGAGGATAATTTTTGACAACCTTCCTTCCAGTTATCTGGTATAAGTTGTAGCATCAATTCTAGCATCAAATGATATTCACCCCATTGATACAAATATTTAAATCTAAATGGTTCAATTACTTTATCTGCGTTATCCCAATTTCCAATACAGCATGCATGATAATGGGCGCAGATAAGAGTTGATACATCGCTAATCCCATTCCACCGAGTTTTAGGTTTAAGCTCTATGTTTACAAAATAATTATATGCTCTATTGTGAGCTATTTTTAACCTTTCTTCATCGTATTTAAGCAATCGATATGCTTTTTCTTGAATAAAGGGGTGCAGATAATAGGCGCTAAGTTCTACGTCATAGCTCAGCAACTGTCTTCGTTCAAGAGCCCTGACAATATGTTCCTTTAGCTCAAACTCATCTGTATCAGGCATTTGAGCAGAGATACTTCCTATACCCATTGGATATACATCTGTTTTATAGACAGAAATTCCACATAAGCACTCAAGCTCTTTAGAACTCATACGATCAAAAATTTCATCGAGAAGTATATCAATATCACCAGTGAGCAAATACTTTCTGTCTTTAAGAAATGAAATAACCATACCATCATAGATGTCTATAATTAGAGAAGATACAAGTTCCAGAGCTTTGGGATGTCCTTTATAAAATTTAGCTAACTTTCCTAATTCTTCGTCTGTTCCATTAAGATTATATCTTTTTAGTAGTTCAATGGAATCCTCGTAATTTAATCCTAAAAGTTTCATAGGTTTGTATATTTGATTAGACAATTCGGCAATAGTTTCTCGACTAGTGAAAAGGATCTTGCTCTGGTGATCAATTCCTATCATTGATTTAAATAAATAGGCATAATTTTTGCATTCCTGAGAAAAATAACCCGCTTTCGGCGCTTTACCTGTTATCAATACACTTTCTACATTATCAATAACTACAAAACATGGCGTATGCTTTAGGTGTGCAATCAATCGATCAGTTTTTTCGTAAAAATTCTCATTCGAGATTTTTTCAGGAGTAATTTCACCCTTAGAAAGAACTACGAGAAGGGAATTAATAATTGAATGAAAAGATGGAGGTTTTTTTGTAGCTATATCAGGTCGTAACGATACCCATGCCGAAACTAAAAAGGGGGTTTTCTGTTCATGGAGCAATCTTACAATCTTGCTAGCAAGAAAAGTTTTCCCGATCCCTGGTGAACCGATTACACCTAATGCGCTACCTGTTATTTCAATGGCCCTTGTATTATTATCAAAGATTATATTTTTTAGGCATTCTATTTCTTGAGCCCTTCCAACCCAGTTACGAATAGCAGGTAGATTATCAGGTAGTTTAAAGGCGGCTTCAATTTTGCAATCTGTTTTATTTTTATACTTTTTAATGAGGATTGGTGTTAGATCTTCAGGAATATTATGTATTTGAAGATCTGCACATCCAGATTTAAACGCATCTTCTAATGAGCGATTTGCTAAAATGGCTTTATAAAATCCAATTGCAAAAGTTATTGCAGCCTTATCTGAAATTGCTTGGCTCATACCGATAACATAATTCACATGTTTTGAAATAGCCATAGCTTGCTGTTCAGAATAGCATGCATTTAGTAAAACACAACTTATTTTGTCAGCAAATATCTCAAAAATAGAAGATAAAGCTTTGGGAGATATAGGATGCGAATTCCCATTGTCGTCTTCAAAGCATAATTGATCAGTATCAATACCATGTCCTGAGAAATGTACAATATCCGGCTCAATATCAAATAAAGCCTGGCTTATATCGACAGGCCGTACAGACATTCTGTATTCAAGAGAAAAACAAGATCTATTCATTGAGAGCTGTAATCTTTCCTGAATATCTCTTAATTCTTGCCCTATTCTTAATCTAGATTTGTCTGTTGGCTCAGATGTTAAAAAAAGTATCTTTATTTTGCTGTTATCCATTTTTTAATTAATATTTTACGCTGATTTTTTTTGCATAACATTAAGCTCACAGGCGGCAAAAGCAAAAAAGGAATTACTTTTTAAACGATAACGTCCTTTAACCAATAACTTACAAACTGTTTAAAAACGCGCGCGCTTTTGACGTCCTGTGGAGTGCTGTGTTATTCGCTAAAACCCGGTTTGAGTTTTGTCCGGGAACCCTTGATATATTTTGATTTCTTTAGTTTTTAATGTTTTTAAACGAAGATGAGAGTATACTCCGATCAAAAAAGTACGCATCTCATTTTCTTCTGGATTATTTTTGAAAAATTTGCGATAAAAATACATTGCAGCTACTGTAAATCCTTCTTCTTAATAAAAATTACCTAATAAAAAAGAGTTACTTGGATCTATTTCATTAATAGCTTTTGCTTTATATCATTAAAATCATATTTTTATGCATACTTTTTAAGACCTATAGAAAAGCCATGAGAAGCATATATAGACAAAATTTCATCAGTTGTAGAATTACAATGAAAGCCGAAAATTAAACAAATAAAAACAAATGGTTATAGAGTCTTGCTTGGTCCGACCCTAGCCGAGTTGAACCCTGGCCGAGTGGAAATTAGGGCCCGCGGTTCATTTCATCGTCGAATTCATTTCCTGATGCCGTCGTCATGAACCTCCTACGATGTGTTCGAATCTGTTGGCGTTTCTTTTTGGGTGTACCGAATTTCTTCCGATGCAGTCCCGCGAAATATGTATTCGGTCAATTTTTCTCCCCATTCCGCTTCTTGCGCCGGACCCGGAGGTCTGGGCCAGTCCAGGGCTTCATAGAGTTTGAAACGATGGATGTCAAACGCGGAACGGATAAGATGCCCGTAACTTTCCGCGGCGTTGAGCATTCTCAGGTAAACGGCGGGAACCAATGCCAGGGACAGGACCGCCCATTTCGCCCAAATACCCCATATCGTGAAAAGAACACTCCAGCATAAGAGGCGGGGCGGCAAAATTGAGTTGTTCGCGCGCTTCCGAAAGCGCCGTAAGCGTTTCCTTGGGCATCAGGAGCCATAACCGGGGCCAGAAGACGATTGCATCCAGGCCGTAACGGACTCTCGGGTATTCCTCAGCCGACCGCAGCAGATTGCCAAGGGTGGTGGGCATGTACAAACGCTCATTCACCGGATTCCGGTTCAGCAGGGCGTCCAATTGAGCATATTCCGCGTACTCCTCGGCGGTGAATTGTTGCCTTTTGAGAATATCGGCCAGTTCGTTCCATCGGTTTTCCCTGGTTTCAAGATGCTTTTTCAGATGTTTGATCAGGAAGAAACGCGGCTTTTGAAAAGGGCCCGGCCAATATCCCTCGGCCAATCGGATGACCGATGTCTGGAGCCACTGGGCCGCCGCGCCCGATACGGTCACCAACAGCAGGCCGCCAATTGCGAGCGCAATATATACAGGTGTGTTGTCGATGCCTTTGATCCATTCTCCCAAGGGCCGCAATCCACCATGCCATGCCAGTAGTCCTCCGACCCAGAAGACCAGGGCGGGGGCTAGTTTTTGAGCAGCCCATTGGCCGGCCAGTCCTTCGGCCAGTTTTTCTCCGAATTTTGTGGTGAACATGATCGATTCCTTTATGATAACCGGGTTTCCGGAACCAAGACCGTCGCATGTATGGGGCAGAACAGGGTCTGGCCTGTTTGCCTGAGGGACCTGCGGTAACCGCAATCGGGTTTCGGACAGGCCATTCGAGTTCCGGGCGGAATGCCGCCGGACTCTCCCGGCAGCATATGCAATCCCAGGCGGATTGATTCTATGCTTTCATTATCCTCCACGTCGATTTCCTGTCGTACGGTCTCCCATGTATCGGGATGTGCCTCCCGGAGACGTTGTATCAATCGGTTGGCCGTTTGCCGAACAGCTTCCGGGTCGTCCTCCGGTGTTTGGTTCAACCATTGTTTGAATTGTTCCGCGTCATCGCACAGCTGGTCCGGTTGTTCTTCTGTCAAACGCTTTACAATCTGTATGATTTGCTGGTTCATTAATGACTCCTCCTTATGCAATGTGCAATTCCATGTTTGCTTAAATCCCAGTAAATTTTAGTTAAACTCTTGGTAATTTGACATCAAATCCATTTGACGTAATCCGGAATGTGAGTAAATATTTTCGGGTTTCGAGAGGATGATACTGACTTTTTCAAATCCCAGTATATCCAAACGCCGCCCAGTAAAACGGGTGCTCGAAATCGTTTTCATCCGGATTTTTGAATACGAATCGTTTATACAACTTATCGGCCAGATGATCAGGCAGTTCTTGTTTTTCCGCTATGCCGAATTCCGGCAGGAATCCGCTGAAATATTCGGCCTTCTGGCCGTTTGTTGTATCACGAATCCAAATTTGTGCCTTTCGCAGTGCCTCGGCCGGTTCAAGAGCGTCCTTTCGCCAGAATTCATAAAACCGGACCATGATAATCATGGTGGAAAGATCGCTTACCGACCAGAGGGAAGCTGCGACACCGGCTACGCCCGCCTGTACCAGCCCAGCTGGCAATCCAACGACTTCATCCGTATTTTTCAAATCTGGAATCCCTGTTTCACACGCTGAGAGCACGGCCAGTCGTGCGCGAATACCTTCAGTGGAAAGGAAATCCCGTAAGGACAGAAATTCATTATTTGCCATAAGGAGGCCGCCGTTCAATGGTTCTTTGAAATCCGTCATACCGTGGCAGGAAAAATGCAAAACATCATGATCGTGAAGATCATCAATCACGGCCTTCCGTGTGGCTATTTCATCCGCCAGCACGCTTTTTCGAGTGAAATAACTGCATATTGCCGTTATTTCCTCATTGGAATTGTGCAGGGGGTCGACGTTCTCCGTATAAGGTTCTTCAATCGCCAACATTTTTTCGGACACAGTTTGCCGTGCAATTCCACGAGACACCGGCAAAGACAGGGCATTTGGTGCATACGTATAACAGACATCATCTAAAACGTATCGGCGTTTTCCGCTTTTTTCCGTCCATGCGGCATGCAGAGGAAGCAGACCGAGAAATCCCTGGGAAATCAGGATAGCACTATATATTCCCGATTCAAGCAATTTTTCCGTGAGAGGCCCCATGAACCAGTCCCAGAGTTTGTTTGTTGTGGATTCTAATGTGTTACACCAGGCGGTTCGGGCTTCATGATCCCTGGGGTTTGACCGCCATTTTCTGTAAGCGGTCAAGTAGGTATGACATTTTTCGAGAAGAGCTAATTCGGTTAGGTTATCCAAACGGATTTGCGTCACCGCTTCACCTTCTGACCGGACAAGGAATGCAAGAGAACCGAATGGCGTTATTGAAAAATAAACCAATGCCTCTCCATGCAATACATTGGACTGAATTTGCTGAAAATCCGGATCGGCCATGTAGGAGGGCTCGTGTTTCCGAATTTTTTCCAGCGCTTTATCCATCATTTTCGATGTTTTCCGGAAGGCGTCGCCCAGTTCCAGGAATGTTGGTCGGCCGGGCGTGTCATCCGGCAAACGGGATTCGGTCATCAATTGACAGTATTCCTTCCGGTATTTTTCAAAATCATTCCACACCGCATCCGGAACGATTTCCGGTTTTCCTCTTTTCAGGTCCAGGGCTTCGCTCAGCCACCTGGCGCGGTTTCGTTCCAACACTACAACCGCCTGTTTCTCGACATCTGACATGTTTTCCGGTTTTGTACTTTTAATAAGCGACCAGGCCAGGTATGAGGGGATTCTCCGGATTTCCAACAATTCCGATTGCCGGGTTTCCGGCAGAGCAGATGTCTTGTACAGAATCTCGTTGGCTTCGATACAACCGGCAAAGGCTTCCGAAGCCTCTGCCCAGCGATGTTCTATCAGACACAGGTTTCCCAAATTTCGTTGAGTTTGCTGGTGGTATAAAGGAAAAGCGACTCGGGCTCTCTTTGTCAGAGACTGTTGGTAGCACTTTATGGCCTTTTCTACGTTTGCCGTTCGGTCACCCTGAATCCTGCCGGAGTATGCGTTCCCCAGGTTCATCATCGTGGTTGCCCATTCAACCGGCGTATTGTCTTGCGTCCTTATCTTCAATGACTGCTCGTAGTATCGGATCGCCGTCTCGATATTCTGAGATCTGCCGCCATGAACTCGGAGTTCATATACGGTTGCTAAATTCATTATTGTAGATGCCCATTCAAAGGGCATGGCTTCAAATGTCCTTACTTCCAGGGCCTGATTGTAAAATCTGATGGCCTCCTCAATATTATCGGCTCGACTCCCTCGAATACGGTCAGCGTATGCAGTAGCCAGGTTATTATTCACCGATGCCCAATCAACGGGCATGGCATCCCTGGATATCGTTTCCAAAACTTGTCGGTAGCAATGAATCGCCTTTTCGATGTTTTCTGCCCGCTCATCTCGGATGCGATAATTGTACGCGTTTGCCAATCCCATATTTATTGTTGCCCATACTACAGGTATGGCATCTTTGTCTATCACCTCCTGGGCTTCATTAAAACATTGGATCGCCATTTCAATATTTTCCGAACGTCCGCCCTTGATTCGTTTTCTATACGCATTGCCTACATTCATTCTAACTTTTGCCCATTCTACCGGATTATCTTCACGAGTTATCACTTTCATTGCCTGTTCGAAGCACTTGATGGCCATTTCAATGTTCGCTGATTTAACGCCACGAATATGATCACTATACGCGTTCCCAAGATTGTTCATTATTCGTGCCCAATCAAATGGCATTGTTTCAACTGTTTTCACACTTAGCGCTTGTTTAAAATACTGGATGGCTATTTCAATATTTTCCGCACGTTCACCAAGAACACGGTTAGTGTAAATGGTGGCTAAAGTCACCATTATGTCGGCCCAAATAAAGGGCCTGCTATCTCGTTTGATAATTTTCCGGGCCTGCTCGCAGCAGTGGATGGCCTCCTCTTTGTTCTTTGAACGATCGCCGTGAATGCGGTCGGAGTATGCGTTTGCAAGGTTTATCATCGTCTTTGCCCAATCAACGGGCATGGTTTTGGAGGTTCTGATTTCCAAAGACTGCTGATAGTATCGGATGGCTTCCTCGATATTATCCGCGTGATTTCCCTGGATTCGGGAAATATATGCATTAGCCAGATTCATAATTGTGTCAGCCCATTCAACAGGCATCGCGCGGGTTCTTACCTCCAGCGCCCGTTCACAGCAACGGATGGCTTCTTCGATGTTGTCCGCTCGTTTTCCATTAATACGATCTACATATACGGTCGCCAGGTTATTCATTATCCGCGCCCATGCAACGGGCATCTCACTACGGGATAGGATCTCCATAGACTGCTTTAAGTATTGGATGGCTTTTTCGATATTTTCAGATCGATTTCCCCTAATACGTAATTTGTAAGCGATTCCTATTTTCATAATTGTTTCAGCCCATTCAAAAGGTATGGAACGGGGGCGTACCTCCAGTGCCAATCCATAATGTTGAATGGCTTCTTCGATGTTTTGCGAAAAATCACCGAGAACACGGTCTGTGTATGCATCTGCAAGGTTATGCATTGTCAGCCCCCATTGGCGAGGCATAGTATCCCGGGAAATTTGATCCAGAACTTTTCGATAAAACCGAATGGCTTTTTCAATATTATTTGCGTGGTTTCCGCGAATACGCTTTTTGTAAGTTGTGGCCAGGTTAATCATCGCGTTTGCCCAATCAATGAGCATGGAGTCACTGTTCATCACCTCCATTGATTTTTCGTAACATTGTATGGCTTTCTCAATGTTGTCCGCGTGATCACCTTCAATCCGCTCACTGTAAGTATTTGCCAATGTGATCATCGCCTGCGCCCAATCAACAGGCATGGCATCCCGTGTCCTCACATCCAGGGCCTGCTCACAGCATCTAATTGCTTCTTCAATATTGCCCGAACAATCTCCTTGAATATCGTTCCTATAGGCGACAGCCAAATTCACCATGGCGGTTGCCCATTCAATGGGCGTTGAATCACGATCCATTACTTCCAGAGCCTGTTTGTAATATCGGATAGCCCTTTCGATGTTGTCTGCGCGGACACCTTGAATTCGGTCAGAGTATGCATTCGCTAGATTCATTGTTGCTTTTGACCAATGGTCAGGCATTGTATCGCGAGTTATGATCTCCAGTGCCTGCATGTAATACCGAATGGTTTCTTCGATGTTGGCTGCACGGTCACCTTGAATTCGATCAAAGTAAGCGGTTGCGAGATTGCTCGTTGCTTCTGCCCATTGGACCGGCATGTCATTACGGCCAATGACCTCCAAAGCCTGTCTATACGATTGAATGGCATTTTCGATATTATCCGTGTATTCCCCTTGGATTCGACTCATGTAAATATTCGCCAGGTTTATCATTGTTCGAGCCCAATCCAAAGGAAAGGCAACCCGTGTCATCACCTCCATTACCTGATTATAATTTTCGATAGCCGTTTCAATGTTGTCGGCTAGATCCCCCCGAATGCGAATAACATACATATTCCCCAGGTTCATAGTGGTCTTTGCCCATTCAACGGGCATAGCGTCCCGTGTCTTTATTTCCAAGGCTTGCTTGCAGTATTGAATCGCTTTCTCAATATTTTCCGCCCGATTTCCTCTTTCACGGTTTTGATGGCGGTCGCCAAATTAGACACTATCTTAGCCCATTCAACGGCCATTACATGGCGTGGTATCATCTCAAGGGCCTGCTCGAAGCATTGAATCGCTTGCTCGATATTCATTGCATGATTTCCCTGGATTCGTTCCAAATATGCAACACCAAGGTTAAGCATGGTCATTGCCCAATCCACGGGCATAGCATCACGCGTCCTCATCTCTAAAGCCTGCTGGTAACAATGAATGGCTTTCTCGATATTTTCTGAAGGATTTCCCCGAATTCGGTTTCTATACGCGGTGGCCAGGTTCATCGTCGCTTCAGCCCATTCCATGGGCATTGTATCCCTGGTATTCACTTCAAGAGTGTGCTCGAAGCATTTGATGGCTTCCTCAATATTGTCCGCGCGGTTTCCGTGCACACGAACAGAGTATGCAACTGCCAGGTTCATCATAGTGGAGGCCCAATCCATGGGTACTGAATATCGAGTATTCACTTCAAGAACCTGTTGGTAGTATCGAATGGATGTTTCTATATTTTGGGCGCGATCCCCCTGAATTCTGAAATAGTATGCTAACGCCATACTCTCCATTATCTTAGCCCATGCCATTGGCGCCGCATCCCGTGACATTATCTCCAAAGCTTGAGAAAAGCATTCAATGCCCTGTTCAATACTCTCGGAATGATTCCCAAATGGATTCTGAATAAGGCCGATTCCCAATTCAGTAGACAAATTTGCCCATGTCACAGGATGATCAACCCTGTTTATCAGTGACAATGCTTGTCGGCATAATTCGATAAGATAGGGCATGTCCTGCCTTTGAGTCAGTCCTGAAATTTCGGAAATCATGGAATGAACTCGTTCAGGAATGTTTTCTTCCATATTTCTCATCGTCCGTGTTTTTGATGATTCAGACTCTGATTTCTCCTCTAGTTCCCCAGTTGTCTGAACACTGTTCACTATACTTTTCCGGAATACAATCGGCAAGTCCTTATGATCCAATATTTCCACGGTATCCAGATATTCCGGCACATTCTGAAATGAAGCGGCCAGCTTTTTCACAAGCATCGCTCTTGTTTTGCGATTCTCTGTTTTAGATATTTTATCAGATTGAACATAAAGCACATTTTCCATTTCCGGCACATGAATCAGCAATGGGGCATTTGTTCGGCCTTTATATCCGCACTCCTTGCAAGCGGCTCGGTGTATTTCGTTGCCACAAATGCGTTCGAACAAATCCGGACGCTTTCGCGTATCCACAATTCGCCATATTTCGACTGACATTTGCTGTTTGCATTTGGGACATTTTATTGTTGTGGTTTCGGAGTATGATCGTTGCATGAAATATTCCTTTTTTGCTTAACTTAAACTATGGTATACTAAATGTCAGTCAGTAAAACTGGGTACCAAATCGTTTTCATACGGATTTTGTTTATACAACATATCCGCTACATACTCCTTGCCATGTACTTCTGGTCGGGGTTGGGCCATGGTAACCTTTTAATATCATGTCGATAATTGCTATATTTTGACCAATATTGGACCCTTAATCGGCCGATTTTTGCGAAAAATTGGCCATTTAAGAATTTGTTTTAATCAACCCATTCAAAAGTATTATCAATATAATTGTTTTCAAATTCAGCTATTTCTTCACATACTCGAAATATATCACCATTTTCAATTACAAACCTACCTTTTGCTCGGTACCCAAGATCAGTCTTTACTTTTTCAGTAAAAAATTTGCTACCAACAGCGATACTTTGTGTCCATTGATCATCCCTGTTGATATAGTTTTTCTCAATTAATGCGTTGTGCACCAAGTCATAATGTATTTCTTTTAAAACATCCCAAATTTTTTATATTCAACAAATTGGTAAGAACTTCAAAATCAGTAAGTCCTTTTCTCTTTTTAGGTTTCTGTATTTCATTGTAACCGCAAAACCGCAAAATTCCCATTCAGGTGGATGGGCTACGACACCTGCACGTACCATATTTAGATCAATATAAACAATTCATCTTAACAAATGCTGGTTTGTTTCAACCGCTGTGGCATGATACCTGTCATCCCAAAAAGCTCCTTTTTTTTCTAGTGTTGTATTCCTGTGCTGTTCTTCCGGCAGTTAGCTTTTTTGAGTCCGGCAGTAATATTTTTACTGCAATTGTCAAAAACAAGAAGATGAATATGATTAGATGTCACCATATAGTTTAAAATAGATAAACCGTATTTCTTCTTGGATTGAAAAAGGCACTCAATCCATTTCCGTCGATCTCTTGGAAATTTCAAAAGAAATTCTCTTTTGTGACATCGATGGGTAATATGCCAAGCATGGCCAGGTAAAAAATGTCTTTTGCACGTGCCACTTTTTAAAAACCTCTTTTCTTAATTGATTGTAAACCGGAAATGACTTAATTCAGCGCTATTGTCTTATTAATAGTAAATCAACACGGAATCCCGTTTATTGCGAATGCGCCAAAATTGAAGCAAAATGAGCCATCTCAAAACCGCCTTAGATAGCTCTGGCTCAGCTTAACCCCGCTTCATTCGTTTTTTTGTGTGCCCTCCAACTCCAGGATACCTACAAACCGAATGAGTTGCGACTCATTTTATATCGTCTGCGCCCTAATAATTCTTTGGTTTGGCGCTAAACTTGCAAAAGTGTTGCCGATAAGATCTATCTTTTAATTTTAAATAAACTTAACACTTTAATTTGTCAATAATATTTTTCAAGACAAAATCCAATCAAAATCCATACAAAAATTCAAAAATTTTATTAAAAATTGGAGCATTGTGTCTGTCCCCTGTTTTTCTTTTCTGTTTTTCTTTTTTTTCGTGGGGAACGTTCATTCGAATTCCGGTGATGTTTTCATGTCCTTTTACCAGATTGTCGGAGTTCTCGACCATTATATAACTAACCAAGAGTAAAAGTATTAAACCATGTAAAAACAATTAATTAGCAACGTTTTCCATTATCCAGTATCTAATTCCTGATTAACTTTTTGTTACACATTTTATTGCTTGCGACTTGCACATTTGGCAATGAGAAAGAATGAACTAAAGGCGAATAACGCTAAGCTCACAGGCGGCAAAAGCGAAAAAGGAATTTGTTTTGAAATGAGTACGTCCTTTAACCAATAATTTGCCAACTGGTACAAAACGCGATTGCTTTTGGCGTCCTGTGGAGCGCTGTGTTATTTGCTAAAACCCGGTTTGTGTTTTGTCCGGGAACCCTTTTATTAAGGAAAACTCGAAAAATAAGTTCCCCATTTACTTATGTGCCAGCCCGATGTAGGGGCGAACCTTATGTTCGCCCTCGAACTAATAACGCTTTCGTTCCTATGTACGATGGGCGAACAAAAGGTTCGCCCCTACACGTTCTTGGCACATAAGTAAATGAGGACTTTATTTTCGAGCATTCCTAAGCTATTTAATTTATACAAAATATTTTTTAATTATCAAAAGAATTTCAAATGGGTGGTACATATGAGACAAAATATGAATACCTTCTCCTTTTAAATTTTGAAATTCGGTATTGTTAGTATAATTATTTATATGGTTACTTTTCTTAACATTAATGTAACAGGCAGTGTATCTGACGATTAGCTACAATATTGGCAATTCTTTGCTAAACGTTATTATTACAAAGAACTTCGTGAGTACTCGCTTGATTTAAACTAAAGCCCTTTCACAGTCTGTAAATATCTCGTTTAGAATGCCTAAAAGTACTTCTGGTTGACTTATTGTACTCGACAGTCATAAGTTTTATAAATAATATGTTAATTTTTATAGAGCCGTAAATATTTACAAATTTAAAATATAACTTAATTTATTTGAGTACCAAATAAACGCTTCATCATGATCGGAGGCTCAAATGGGCATCCTTCATTTTCAATGAAAAGTAGTTAACACTTTTTGTGTTTACACATCTAGTAGGGCGTACCAAGCCTGTTGGTACGCCTTTTTTTTTTGCTATTAATAGACTGTTAAATTTTTTAATTTACTATGATAGTAACTCTGGTGATTCTACTTCAATTATTTCAAGCAATAATTCGATCCAGTCCTTGTCCTGCTTTTTTCCAGTCAATA